>OHKV01000035.1_pt1 | contig 132995 bp, 95 predicted proteins | sample 1568951 | NCBI WGS metagenome assembly OHKV01 (sample SAMEA3879528, study PRJEB24766) | human gut metagenome | biome: human-associated habitat; feature: feces | place: USA | collected 1985/1987
TGGCATAAGTAACCAGTTTTTCCCCAATTCCTGTGCCTCAATAATTATTGGTAATAAACAACATTTCAAGATTTCCTTCTGCAATTCCCATAAATCCGATTAAGATTCCCTCCTGTTCAAATCCGAATAGAGTGACATACTGAAAATATACCGGAAGCTGTTCCTTATAGTATAGACAATCTTCCTCTTTAAGAAAATCATGTGTACTCGATACTGCACTTTCCCAAATTTCCATCAAACGTGGATAATCCGTAACTTTAATTTTTCTAATCATAATTGTAATTGCTATTTAAAGCCGCAAAGTTCGGAACTTATACATTCAATGCACTGAACCCAGGTTAAAAAATACGTTTACGGATTCTGCTTAGTGCTTGCGGCGTGATACCCAAATAAGAAGCTATATCTTTGAGTGGTATATAGTTTAATGTAATGCCATATTCTTCAATCATCTGTAGATAATACTGTTCAGGAGAATATTTAATCAAGTCGATATTTCTTTTCAAGAGTTTATTCAGCAATATAGCATTCAAATCTTCAAATACAGTTTTTACCTTAGGGATAGCAGTATATAGTTCATTTACTTGTTTCTTGCCTATTCGGTAAATAACGCTATCTACAATTGTTTGCACATTAAACGCAGACTTTGTTTGTAATGTAAAAGATATGTTCGACATTGAGAACGTACCCTCTTTACAAAACCAAAAAATTTGTTCTTCCCCTTTATGATTTAAAAGCCAACAACGCAATATTCCATCAAAAACGAAATAACTATACCTCTCTATTTCTCCTTCCTTGACCAAAAATGTACCTTTACTAATCAATATTCGTTCAAAATATTGGTCAAATAACTTAGATTCCTTCAAATTGAAAGTACTGGTGCTATAATTAAATCCTTTAAGTAGTTTTTCTAAAAGCATAGTCTAAATGTAATAATTCGTAATATACTTACTCATTTGATATATTCACTGTTACTCCTGTTCTCCTTAATTTAATTTCTCATATTCAGTGAAATATATTTTCGACTACAAACTTACGAAAAAACCGAAAGTTTTTATGTACGTTTATGATGGAGTTATTTAAGTAATGAAAGAACACGGAAAACAAAGGTAATTAGCATGTTGTTAAATTGTTATTCTTTTGAAGATGTATTATTTCAAGTCGTTGTATTATAATAAGGTAAATAGTGTTATGATAGTAGTGGCAAACGTTTTGCAAGGCGAAAGATAAGCCGCTTGTCAATTCCCGGAGCTTTTGCTGAACTAACCTTACTTCGTTTTTGTTTTATTACCAGAAAGATGAATTGATAAGATAAAAAATAGGGGAATTATGTCAGCATTTTACAAATTTCTTTTTCCAATGAAGCCGGATGGTACAGCTATATCGTTACTGTTGTTGGCGCTTCGTTTGTTATTTGGAGGTCTATTGCTTTCGCATGGGATACAGAAGTGGACGAATTTTGAGAGCATGTCCGCCGCATTTCCGGACCCACTGGGAGTTGGACATTCGGTTTCTCTAGGCTTGGCCATTTTTGGGGAGCTTTTTTGTTCGATTGGCTTTATTCTCGGTGCGCTCTATCGGTTGGCAATGATCCCGATGATTTTTACTATGGGAGTGGCTTTCTTCGTGATTCACGGGAATGATCCGTTTTCTTTGAAAGAGTTGGCGTTCGTTTACTTGGTCATTTTTATCTTGATGTATATAGCAGGACCTGGTAAGTTCTCGTTAGATCGTCTGATCGCTGTCCTCTTGTCGCAGAAGAGATAGGGAATTGTAGGGAAGTTAACTTGCTTTGGAAAAGTTTCTGGAACCTCGGGTAAACTCTCTGGTTCCTAAATAAAAAAAGACTGTCTGGAAACCAAACAATCTTTTCTATTGTGGGCGTTGACGGATTCGAACCGCCGACCCTCTGCTTGTAAGGCAGATGCTCTAAACCAGCTGAGCTAAACGCCCTTGCTTCACAATTGCTTTGTTCTTGAAAGCGAGTGCAAAGGTATAGCATTTTTTTGTAACCACCAAATGTTTGATGAAAAAACTTCTTGTTTTAACATCCTATAACTAAAAATTGTGTATTCGAGATTTTCATTTTACAGCAGTTTTACATCCCTCAAATTGCCGCAGCGTGGCAAGGTTGTTTGCCTGCTGCGGCAATGTCATTGTACATGCTAAGCAAACAATGTTGCCACGCCGTGGCAATTTGAGGGTTGTTTTGGGCAGATGTGCTGATGGGTTTGTCTGCCTGTTTTTTTAGTTGCGCTTCTGCGTTATACCGCCGTTCTTGGTGAGTATGAGTGTAGCCTTCTGCAGTCCGCGCGAGTTGTGCTCGAAGATGAGGTTGGGGTTGAAGCGGCGTCCTTTGAATATTGTTTCAAAGTGCAGGTGTTCGGTTGTGGCGCGTCCGGTGCGTCCGGTCAGACCGATAACCTGTCCGGCTTTCACCTTGTCGCCCACCTTCACGAGGTTCTTCGACTGGTGGGAGTAGAGCGTTTCGAGTCCGTTGGCGTGCTTGATGACGATGCACAGGCCGTAGCCGTAGTGGGTTGCTGAGCGTGTCACTACGCCGTCGAAGGCTGCCACGATTTCGTCCTTCGGCTTCGTCTTTAGGTCTACTCCGCTGTGTCGGCGTCTGCCTCCGTATGGGCTTATTACCTTTGCGCCGGGCAGCGGGTATGCCCACGTGCCCTTCTTCATCTCTTCGAGGTTCCACTTGTAGGTCGATTGTTTGGTGAAGACGTCCTCGGTGGTGAAGTTCTTGCTGTCGTCGAAGTCTACCTTCTCGCCAATGGTCGACACGTTTATGTAGTTGTACTGCTTCTCGCAGAGCAGTATGTGGCGGTGGAGTCGGTGACTGCCGAGGCCCACAACGGCGGTGGGGTTGATGCGTTTGCCGTCGATCATGATAGAGAAGTCGCAGTAGAATTTGCCACCGCGTTGTCCGACGATGGCTATGGTCTGTCCGGCACGCACGTGTTGTCCCACCTCTACCACGTTCTCGGCGTTGTTGGCGTAGACGGTTTCGAGTCCGTTGCGGTGGCGTATCACGATGACGTAACCGGTGTCGGGATGTTTGCGTGAGAGGCGCACTGTGCCTTCGAACATTGCCTTCACGGCATCGCCGTCCTTGGTGGTTATCTCCACTACGTTGTTCTTGCGCAGCGTCGCCTTGCCCACGGGCAGTGGGAAGGAGTATTCGTTCGGCTTCAGTGCATCGAGGTCGATGTTGAAGGCGTTAGAACGGCTGAAGAGTCCGGGTGTGGATATGCTTATCTGCTGCTGTTCGGCAGCGGTGAACTGATGTTTGACGGGGGTTGCCGACACGAGTGTGAGTGTGGCTATGGCTAATAGTAGGTTCTTTATTCGCATTATAGTTATTTTGGTCTATAGTATGATGCCCGTGTAGATGCGTCCCGACTCGGTGCCAAGGCGGCGTGCCGAGAAGTAGTTGTCTACGTTGTCGTACGTGCAGATGTTGCTTTCGTTGATGTTCTCTGGAGCCACACCTGCGAATTCGAGCAGCTGTCGGTTAGCGAGTATTAGGTCGATGTGCCACTTCTTCTCAAACAATTTGGAGGGGTCGGTGGCATCTGCGTTGCGCTTTATATCCTGCTTTGCGAGTGTTGTCATATCGAAGCCTGCAGTTTCAAAGGCGGCGTACACCTCGTCGCCCACCTCGAAGTTCTTCTGCGAAATGCCCGGACCGATAACCGCCTTCAGCTTCTTCGCGTCGGTCTTGTAAGCCACGCCCATGTCAGCAATCGCCTTGCTCACGATGCGTGCCTGTGTGCCGCGCCATCCGGCGTGTATGGCTGCCGTAGCGCGGTGCTCCTCGTCGTAGAGCAGCACTGGGATACAGTCGGCTGTCGACACTCCGATGCACACGCCCTCCACGTTGGTGAGCAGCGCGTCGACACCTTCGAGCAGCATCTGGCGTATGCGTTCGGGCAGGGCGCAGAACTCGGGTCCGATGATGCGTGTCTCGGTGCCGTGCGTCTGGTGGGGCAGTATGAGGCGGTCGGTGCTGATGCCGAGTTCGGCTGCCAGCAGCGTGCGGTTCGCAGCCACGTGCTCGGGCTTGTCGCCACAGTAGGGGTTGATGTTCAGCGAGGCGTGGTTGCCCTCGCTGGTTCCGCCGTGGCGTGTGGTAGAGAATGCACACACGCCATCGGCTATATTATAATATGTAAGGCGCAGCGCAGAGTTACTCATTGTCTGCCTCCTCTTCGTATTCAAAGTCGTCGAGGTCTTCCACGTCGTCAACGTCCTCGATGTCGTCGTCGTCGATGTAGATAATCTCGTCCTCGCCCTCTGCTTCCAGCTCAGCCATGAAGCGTGTCATATCCTTGTCGCGGTGTACGAGGGTGTCCTCGGCGGTGATGGTCTGCAGCTTGTTGCTCTCCGAGTTGAGCTCCTTCCACAGGGTGTCCTTCAGCTCCTGTAAGCCTAAACCGCTTACAGAAGAGATGAACACCACGGGTAGGTCGTCGGGCAGCGTCTCGCGCAGCATGTCCATGAGCTCCTCGTCGAGCAGGTCGCACTTCGTCACGGCGAGTACGCGGTGCTTGTCGAGCATCTCCGGGTTGAACTTCTCAAGCTCGTTCTTCAGCAGTTCGTACTCGCGTTTGATGTCGTCGGTGTCGCCTGGCACCATGAAGAGCAGCAACGAGTTGCGCTCGATGTGGCGCAGGAAGCGCAGACCGAGTCCCTTGCCTTCGCTCGCTCCCTCAATGATGCCCGGGATGTCTGCCATGACGAACGACTTGTGATCGCGGTAGTCGACGATGCCGAGCGATGGTTCGAGCGTGGTGAACGGGTAGTTGGCAATCTTCGGGCGTGCGCTCGACACGGCTGAGAGCAATGTCGACTTGCCGGCGTTGGGCAGACCCACCAGACCTACGTCGGCGAGCAGCTTCAGCTCGAGAATGATTGTCATCTCCTCCATCGGTTCGCCCGGCTGTGCGTAGCGCGGACACTGGTTGGTAGCCGAACGGAACTGGAAGTTGCCGAGTCCGCCTCTGCCGCCCTTGAGCAGCAGCACCTCCTGTCCGTCGTGCATCACGTCGCACACGTACTTACCCGTCTCGGCGTTGTACACCACCGTACCGCAGGGCACATCGATGTATATGTCCTTGCCGTCTTTGCCGTGACATTTGTCGCGACCGCCGTTGCCGCCGTGCTCAGCGAAGACGTGGCGCTGAAACTTCAGGTGGAGCAGTGTCCAGTAGTTGTGGTTGCCACGCAGGTAGATGCTACCGCCGTGACCGCCGTCGCCACCGTCGGGTCCGCCGTTCGGGTTGTACTTCACGTGTCGGAGGTGCATGGAGCCTCTGCCGCCCTTGCCCGAGCGACAATATATCTTTACATAGTCTACGAAATTAGATTCTGCCATTGTCTGTATTTATGCTTTATTGATGAATAAAAGGACAACTATCAATCAATCAATCGATTGACAACTTGCAAAGTTACTGAAAGTCTTGCACATAAAAAAACTGCTTGCAAGTTTTTTTTTGTCGAGACGCATCGTAACTTATCAAAAGTTACTGAAAATATTGCAGATTACGGCATTGACACACCCTCTTATTATTTCTTAGCTACATAGCGCAGCGCATACACGAGCACGAATGCGAAGCCTGCAAGCGGTATGAAGAACGGCAGCGTGAAGTTGTCGGTAGAGTCGGCGATGATGCCCATCAAGAGAAATCCACAACCGCCTACCGGTGTCATCATCAGTATCGACGAAGCACTCTTGGTGAGTCCGCCGAGTCCGCGCAAGGTCATGGCGAAGATTGTGGGGAACATGATAGCCTCGAAAAAGTAGTTGGCTATGAGTGCCAACACCGATATGTCGCGACCGAGATCGAGCAGCAGGATGGTTATGCACACCACGGTGCCGAGGGCACACACGGCGAGATACTTCTCGGCAGCGATGTTGCTCATCACAGCCGCACCGATGAAGCGTGCCAGCATGAATACGCCCAAGCCGATGGTGAGGATAGTGGAGCCGGTAGAGGCTTTCATCCAGTTCTGACCCGTCACGAAGTTGATGAAGTAGGAGTTGATGGATATCTCTGCCACCTCGTAGGCAAGCAGTGCGAGCAGTCCGAACACGAACCAACGGTTGCGGAAGAGCATCTTCAGGTTGTGCGCGCCCTGCTTGGTGTCGCTGTCGTTCTCGTGCACTATCTCAGGCAGTTGTACGCGTGCGAAGACAACGGCTATGAGCAGCACGAACGCGCCCATGATGGTGTAAGGTATCACGGCATCGCCGCCTGCGCTGCCGTCGGCACCCTGAAAGAGGAAGCTGCCCACAACGAGTGTGGCGAACATGGAGCCTACGCCGTTGAACGACTGCGAGAAGTTGAGTCGTGATGTGGCTGTCTCCTTGGGTCCAAGCTCTGTAACATATGGGTTGGCAGATGTCTCAAGGAATACCAGTCCGCAACCGATGATGAACAGTGCCACAAGATAGGCGTAGAACGTGCCCAACATCGAGCAGGGGATGAACGCCAGTGAGCCCAATCCGAACAGGAGGAGTCCGCTTACCACGCCACGGCGGTAGCCCTGGCGGTTAATGAACAGTCCGGCGGGGATAGCCATGAGGAAGTAACCCAGATAGGTGGTCACCTGTATGAGAGCCGACTGTGTGATACTGATGTCGAGCGCATTCTGGAAATGCTTGTTGAGCACATCGAGAATAGCACGTGCGAAACCCCACATGAAGAAGAGTGAGGTGATGAGGATGAACGGCACAGCATACTGCTTGCTGCTCAAAGATGCTTGATTTTGTTTCATGCGTGCAAAGTTACTGCAAACCGAAGACAATACAAAAAAATATGCTTGCAGTTTTTTTATGTGCAAGACTTTCAGTAACTTTGCACCTAATTATAAATATTGTACCCTATGAGCGTGATAAAAATAAAGGACAAGACCTTCAAGGTATCAATCCCCGAAGCAGAAATTCTTCAAAAGGTAAAGGCGGTAGCCGATCGTATAAACAAGGATATGGCAGACAAGAACCCGTTGTTGCTCGCCATGCTTAACGGATCGTTCGTGTTCGCTGCCGACCTCATGCGTATGATCAACGTGCCGTGCGAGATTTCGTTCGTCAAGATGTCGTCGTACGAGGGCACTGCGTCTACCGGAAAGGTGAAGCAGCTCATCGGTTTGAACGATGATATCAAGGGTCGCACCGTGATCATCGTTGAGGACATCATCGAGTCGGGACTCACTATGCAGACTCTTCTCGAGCAACTCAAGGAGAAGGAGCCGGAGTCGGTGCACATTTGCACTCTGCTGCTCAAGCCGGAGTGTCTGAAGGTGCCTCTCGACACAGAGTATGTAGCCATCGAGATACCAAACGACTTCATCCTCGGCTACGGACTCGACTACGACCAGCAGGGACGCAACCTGCGCGATATCTATACAGTGGTGGAGTAGGAGTAAACAATAACATTACATAATAAAGAATTCAGATGAAAAACATCGTAATTTTCGGTGCTCCTGGTTCAGGCAAGGGCACTCAGAGCGACCTGATGATTGAGAAGTATGGTTTCAACCACATCTCTACAGGCGACGTTCTCCGCAACGAGATCAAGAACGGAACAGAACTTGGCAAGACAGCCAAGGGCTTCATTGACAACGGACAGCTCATCCCCGACGAGCTGATGGTCAACATCCTTGCAAGTGTGTATGACAGCTTCGGCAAGGAGCACAAGGGCGTAATCTTCGACGGCTTCCCACGTACTATCCCGCAGGCTGAGGCCCTGAAGAAGATGCTTGCAGAGCGCGGACACAAGGTGGCTGCTATGATTGAGCTCGACGTTCCGGAGGACGAGCTGATGACTCGTCTCGTGAAGCGCGGTCAGGAGAGCGGTCGCTCTGACGACAACGCAGAGACAATAAAGAAACGCCTCGACGTTTATCACAACCAGACCGCTCCGCTCATCGAGTGGTACAAGGCTGAAGGCATTCACCACCACATCAACGGACTCGGCGAGTTGCCACGCATCTTCGGTGATATCTGCAGCGTGATTGACGCGCTCTAAACTCTCAACTATAATAAAAAAGTCCTCGAAAAATTTTTCGAGGACTTTTTTTTATTCGTTGCTTTCGATGAACACAGTATTGTCCATTTCGTCGAGCGACTTCTTCTTCTTGTTTTCCTTCGCTCCAGCCTTCAGCAGACTTTTTGCAGCGGTGATGATGCTTCTGCCGCTTTCCGCTGTCGACACCTTCAGCTTCGTCATCTTCTCCATTGTGTTGTTCATGCTCGTTTCCACGTCGATGAAGCGCATACCGAAGTCCTGAACGCGCTCCACTACGACGTTCGCTGCGTCCATCATCGCCTGCTGATTGCTCAGCTGTCGCACCTGTGTCCACATCATCTCTAATACACGCAGGTTCATGTACATGGTCTGCGGACCGAGAATCATCACGCCCTCGTCGTAAGCCTCGCGCCATAGCGTGCTGTCGTTGAGCAGCGCAAGGTTCAATGCTCCCTCTATAGGCACGTACATGATGGCGAAGTTGAGGCGGTTGTATCCGTCGGGCAGATATTTCGTGTACTCCTTGCGTGCCAGTCGCTTCACCTGCGCACGCACGCTTGCCACGTGTGCTTTCAGATACTCCGACTTCTCAGGTGTGCCGTCCTCGGCGTTCATGTATCGCTCGTAGTCGGTGAGCGACATTTTCGAGTCGACCACCACGTGGCGGTTGTTCGGGAAGTGGAGGATGAAGTCGGGCACGAGTCCACGACCGTCGTCGCCCTTTGCCTGTTTGCCCGCCTTGTCGCGCAGCGTTTCCTGCGTGTCAAACTGCTCGCCCTCCTTCAGTTCGAGGTCTTCAAGCAGCTGCTTCAGCTTCAGCTCGCCGAAGTTGCCCTGCACCTTCACCTCACCCGTTAGCGCACGTGTCAGTCGGTCGGCAGTCTCGCCTAAGGCTGCGCTCTTCTCCATGTTCACCTTTATCGTGGCATCAAGGCGTGTGAGTGCTTCGCTCTGCTGCTCCTTCGACTTGTCGAAAGCCTCCTTCATACTCTTCAGACTCTGTGTCAGCGGATCGATTATCTTCGACACCTGCTCCTTGTTGCGTTCGCCCAACTCCTCCTGGCGTCGCTTCAGAATTTCCTCCGATGTGGTCTGCATCTGCTCGCGGATGAGCTTCATCTGGCTCTGCATCTGCTCGCGGTTCATCTCGCGGAGTGCTTCTATCTGCTTCTCCTGCGCCTCCTTTGCTTGCTGCAGTTGCTTCTCCTGCGTCTCCTTTGCTTGCTGCAGTTGCTTCTCCTGTGTCTCCTTTACCTGTTTGAGCTGTGCCTCGTGCGCCTCTTTCAGTTCGGCAATTTGCTTGCTGTGCGCCTCTTTCAGCTCTTCTGTTTGTTGGTTGTGCACGTCTTTCAGCTCCGATATTCTCTTGCTGTAAGAGTACACTACTACGCCAATTATGATGGCTGCTACTATTGCTATTATTATGCTTTCTATCATTGTGTTTTAAAATGTTATTATGTAGCTGATTTTTACATACGTTACAAATATACATAATTTAATTGGTTTATAGTGTTTTACGTTGTCTTTATTTTGCTAAAATGCACAAAACGAGTACTTTTACTTTGCTAAAATGCACAAAATAAATGCTTTTACTTTGCTAAAATGTACAAAGCGAGTACTTATACTTTGCTAAAATGCATAGTATTTTCGGTTCTGTGGACTTGCTGTTGGGGAAAGAAAAGCCCGAAGTCTCAGTTCTACGGGGCTTCGGGCTGGTTGGTGAGGTGTTGAGGTGTTGGCGAGTCGCCTCTAAGGGGGTGCACTTGTCTCAAGTGCACCAACGTATTATATGGTGTTGAGATGTTGAGGTGTTGAGATGGTGTTACAGGAAGGCGATAGTCAGACCAGCCATCACGATGCTCACCATAGACATGAGTTTGATGAGGATGTTCAGCGAAGGTCCTGAGGTGTCCTTGAACGGGTCGCCCACGGTGTCGCCCACGATAGTTGCTTTGTGGTTTTCGCTGCCCTTACCTTCGAAGTGGCCTTCCTCTATCATCTTCTTCGCGTTGTCCCATGCTCCGCCCGAGTTGGACATGAACACGGCGAGGGTGAAGCCTGCTGCCAAGCCGCCTGTGAGCAGACCGAGCACGCCAGCCACGCCGAGCACCAAGCCTACGACGATAGGTATGATGATGGCAAGCAGCGACGGGATGAGCATCTCGCGCTGTGCGCTGCGTGTGCTTATCTCCACGCAACGGCCGTAGTCGGGTGTCGCTTTGCCTTCGAGTATGCCCTTTATCTCGCGGAACTGACGGCGCACTTCCTGCACCATCGACTCAGCAGCACGTCCTACTGCGTCCATCGTTAGTCCGCAGAACAGGAAGGCAGCCATGGCTCCGAGGAATGCTCCTACGAGCACCTTCGGATTGATGAGGTTCACCTGGAAGAACTCGATGAAGTCGATAGTTGTGGCGTTGGTCGGGTCGAAGAGGTTGCCGGCTGCGTCAAAGTATTGCTTGCCGTTCTCCACGGCGCGTACCATGGCTATTTTTATCTCCTCAATGTAAGAGGCGAGGAGGGCTAAAGCCGTGAGTGCAGCCGAGCCGATGGCGAAGCCCTTGCCCGTAGCTGCGGTGGTGTTGCCTAAGGCGTCGAGCGCATCTGTGCGTTCGCGTATCTCCTTGCCCAGTCCGCTCATCTCTGCATTGCCGCCGGCGTTGTCGGCGATTGGTCCATAGGCATCGGTGGCGAGAGTGATGCCGAGCGTCGAGAGCATACCTACGGCGGCGATGCCGATGCCGTAAAGACCGGTGCTGATCGACTTCGCTGAGAGCGACATATCGAAGCCGTTGGCGCAGAGGTAGCTGAGCATGATGGCTACGGAGATGGTCACGACGGGTATCATCGTCGATATCATGCCCGTTCCGATGCCTTTTATGATAACCGTTGCAGGACCAGTCTGCGAAGCCTCCGCAATCTTCTGCGTCGGTGCGTAGCTATGCGATGTGTAGTATTCGGTGGCTTGACCGATGACCACGCCTGCCACTAAGCCGCTGATAACGGAGAACGAGAGTCCGAGCCAGTTCTCGATGCCGAGCATATATAATATAATAAAGGTGGCAACGGCGATGAGTGCTGCGCTGACGTTGGTGCCGAGGCCGAGCGAGTGGAGCAGTTCCTTCATCGTTGCGCCCTCCTTGGTGCGCACGAGGAAGATGCCGATGAGCGAGAGGAAGATGCCGATAGCCGCAATCACCATTGGTGCGATGACGGCGCGCAGCTGCATGTCTGCGTTCATGGCGAACGCCGTTGCGCCGAGGGCAGCCGTTGAGAGTATCGAGCCACAGTAGCTCTCGTAGAGGTCGGCGCCCATGCCAGCCACGTCGCCCACGTTGTCGCCCACGTTGTCGGCGATGGTGGCAGGGTTGCGTGGGTCGTCCTCGGGTATGTTCGCCTCTACCTTACCCACAAGGTCGGCTCCCACGTCGGCAGCCTTTGTGTATATGCCACCGCCTACGCGAGCGAAGAGAGCCTGCGTCGAAGCACCCATGCCGAAGGTGAGCATAGTGGTGGTGATGGTGACGAGGGCTGTAGCCTCTCCGTCGTAGAAGGCGTTGAGAGCGACGAACCAGATGGCGATGTCGAGCAGTCCGAGACCCACGACGACGAGTCCCATCACCGCACCGCTACGGAAGGCTATCTTCAAGCCCTTGTCGAGTCCGGTGCGTGCGCCGTTGGCAGTGCGTGCGGAAGCGTAGGTGGCGGTCTTCATGCCGAAGAAGCCTGCCAAGCCGGAGAACAGACCGCCGGTGAGGAAAGCGAACGGCACCCACGGGTTCTGCACCTTCAGCACGTAAGCCATGAACGAGAAGACGATGGCGAGCACTACGAACACCATTGTCACAACCTTATATTGCTGCTTGAGGTAAGCCATTGCGCCTTTGCGTACATGCTCGGCAATCTCTTTCATTCTGTCTGTTCCTTCGTCCTCCTTCATCATCGAACGGAAGAAGAACCATGCCATTCCCAATGCTACAACACTGGCTATCGGGATCAGCCAAAATACTGAGGGGATGTTGTTCATAACGTTTTATTTATTAGGTTGATAATGGATATTAGTGGTTGGTCGTTGTATAACGATTGCGCATCGTTGCTTTACGGTTATTATTTCTGTAAAAGATTTTGCAAATATATGAAATAAAACAACACGAATGGGAGAAATGCAGAGTTTTTTGTTAAAAATATTCTGCTATGTATATAAAAATAAAAGGAGGGTGAGTCAAAACTATAATATTGGGGAAATTGAAAAGTAAACGATTCAAATCGTAGGAGGCTACGGCATTCCTGCCGTAGCCATTAACAACAGAAATACAAATCATTACAACTATTTGCAATGGCTACGGCAGGAACTGAAAGTCAGCGGCGCGTAGCGGAAAGCTAATGCCGTAGCCTCCTACGATGCTTAGCCCTAAGAGCTGTGCTGATTTGCTATAGTCTTAGAGAATGAATTTGTAGACATGTGTCTGCTTGCCTGTTTCTATGCGCAGCACGTACACGCCGGGCTTGAGTATTGAGGTGTTGAGACGGTGAGATGGTGAGGTGGTGACAAGCTCACCGCTGATGGTATAGAGGCTTACGCTCTTGATGCCTTCGCCGGTGACAACAATCTGCGAGCCCTCGCGACTCACGCTTACGGTAGAAGCCGCAGCCGACTCAATGCTGGTTGGTATGTCGTTGGTGAGTGTGAGCAGGTCGCCCTCGCGCTTGATGTATGTTGCTGGTGCGTCTGCCACCTTCAGCTCCATGTCTTCGCCGTTCTTTGTGCCCATCATCATCACCTTATATATATGTCCGTCCTCGAACGGCACGTTGCCCTTGCGCAGCCAGTAGCTGTAGAGCGGAATGTCGAAGGCAGAAGACACTGTAACGTCGTCGTCGATGCCGTTGACAGCCACCTGCTCGCAGCACTCCACGTCCTCGCACATCATCTTCACGTGACCCTCGTATGAGAGTTTCTCGTTAGTGCGCAGCAGAACGCCGATTTTGAACAGTCCGCTCTGCGACATATCGAGTACGCCCGACTCCACCTTCTGCTCCGAGTTGTCGCTGAAGAACACCTCCACCTTTGCCATGAGCGGCTTCTCCTCAGCCTTTACTACTTCGATGTAAGCTGCATCCTTGTCGTGTATGTTGTTGATAGGGTAGAAGTCGGTCTCCTCTTGGTCGCGTGTCGCCTCGAGCTTCACCTCGTAGCGTGCTGGGGCGAGGTCGGTGGGTATCGAGAGTTTAACGGGTATCTCCATCTCGGTGAAGCCCTCAATCTCCGTCAGCTGGTCGACACGTGTGTTCAGCACCACCTGCTTAGCCTCGTCGAGCAGCTGCACGCGCAGATAGCAGTCGCGTGGCACGCCGTTGAGGTTCTTCACGTTGAAGTAGGCGTATATGCTTTCGCCCTGCTCCGCATTGGCAGAGAGGCGTGGCTGGTTCATAAGCTGGAACACCACATCCTCCGCAGAGCACATCTCGGAGATGCGTCCCTTGCCGTCGGTGAGCTCCACTTCGATTGTCGGAGCCTTCTTCATGCGCAGGAAGTCGCCCCATGTTCCGTCTTCGCCCATAGCTGCGCATACGGGTACGAGGCGGTAGTAGCCGTTTGCAAGTCCGTCGAAGCTAACCTTTGTAGAGAGTGTGTGCACCATGAGGTTGTCGGTGCCCATGCTGCCACCGTAGTCGCCGAAGATGCGCTGCGTAAATCCGCCTGTGGCGTGGTCGTCCGAGTAAGCCACGCTCTTGAAGTTGCCCTCAGCGTCGTATATAGCCACGCCCACGTCGCCCTTGAACGCCTTGCCCTTGTTCACGAACGAGGTCATCTCTATGGTCTGCTCCTTGTGTGCGTCGAACGCCTTGTCTGCGGCATCCTTCATCGTGAACGTGCCGCCCTCGTTGAACATCAGCTGCGGCATGTTCTCCATCAGTCCGGGGTCTATTGCGGGATACTTTCCGTTGTTCGGGTGAGCCAGGATGGCTGTCAGTGCGCGGTTGAACGCCAGCGGCTTGTTGCCGAACTCGTCGCCCGTCTCCTGCAGGCTGAGGTTGGTGAGCGAGAAGTAGGCGTCGCCTCCACCGTCCCATCCGAAGTTCATGTGGAAGAGTCCGTTCTCGTCGAAGCCGTCGGTAACCCAGGCGTGGCCCGAGCTTGAGCCGGCAGGGCGGCCCTCCAGGTAGACGGGGCAGCCGTTGAGAAGTTCCTCGCGTAGTATCTCGGAGAAGCGTGTTGCGCCCTCCATGGCTTTTGTCACGTAAGCAGCCGTATAGTCGAAGTGCTTCTGCAGTGCGTTGTATGCGTTCACGCCCTGTGTGCCGCTGAGTGCCGGAGTGTACTGCATGAACGATGCCACGCCGAAGTCTCTCATGAGCAGAGCCACAGCTGCTCGCTGCTCCTTCGTAGCCTGCACCGGATAGCGGTAGTCGTCGAGCATGTTGTCCCAGTCGTAGTGCGACTGAGAGAAGTCGACGTACACGTCGTCGTCATAGGCAGCCACCTTGTAGCCGTTTTCGCCCTTGCCCTGTGCTGGCCAGCGGTGGTAGTACATTATCTGCGCCATAGCCGTAGCCACGCAGCCCGTGTAGGGATAGCCGCAGAGCTCGTTGTACGGCTCGGACTGTCCCCACTTGCTCTTGATCAGCGGTGTGACGGTCTTGGTGAACAGTCCTGTGCGTGCAGGAGCGTGTGCTACGACTGTTCCCTCCTTCAGTGCCTGGTAGCCCTGCTTGTAGCCTTCGAGCAACAACCTAACGCAGGGGTTAGCGTTGAGCGTGTCGAGGGTGTGCTCTTTGCTGTATGCGAGCACTTCGCCCATAGCGTCGTCGCCTGCAACGATGACGAAGCCGCGGCCGTCGGCAGCGTTGAAGAGATGGTAAGGTGAGGGGGTGAGATGTTGAGATGTTGAGGTGTTAGCTGGGGCTTTCAGAGCGTTGTCGTGTGGGAGTGTGATGTACTTTTTTGCGATCTGCGCCGCCTTCTGCGGATTGATGTTCTTACCTTGCGCGGTTTGCGTGAGGGTAGCAAACAGGCACATGATTACCGATAATACGGTGCTGATTTGTTTCGGATTATGTTTCCTTTTCATTAGTAATGTTATTGTTGTTGTATGAGGTTGCAAAGTTACTCACTCTTTTTCAAACAGATATGCGTTTGAGCAGTAATAATTGTTAAACACCATATACGGATACGTTTTTTTGCGTATCTTTGCAGCAGTATCTTTGTTGATACGTACATACAAAAATTATATACTATGCTATATTTGTTACAGTTTGCATGTCTGATATTAATGCTTATCAGCGCATTCTTCATTGCCGTCACGCGTATTCACGTAAGATGGACAAATCGGCGGTACGAGTATTCGCGCTGGATGATATCCTCGGCGTTGCTTTTGATGGCAGCACACTTCTTCCTGCAGATGCACTATGGCTTCCGCGCCACGAGCACATACTTAGGTGCTGTTGTCAACATAATGGTTTATCAGCCTTGCTTCACGCTTTTCGCGATGGCTATCTACAACGTTGAGGCTACCCACACCAAGCGCCGTAAAATGAACCTTATCTGCGCCGCCGTATACGCCGCCATGCTTGCCGCCTTCGCTGTGGGCTACAGCTTTAGCGGTTCCCTGAACATTGGCGCATGGCTTTACGTGATGCTTGCTCTCTTTTTGGGCAATATTCTCTACTGCATATACATGATAATAATAGAGATGAACAAGCGGAAGAAGCTCCTTGAGACGATGACAGCCACCGACATGCGCCCTTTCACGCGATATGCTTATGCATGCCTTACGCTGCTCTTTATCACAGCCACCATCATCCCGTTTGCCATCCTTTCCACTAAGTCGCTATATATAATAGGTCCCTTCGGACTCGTAGCCACGCTCTTCTTCATTGTCAATTTTGTGGCGCTCGGCTTCAATTATGTCCCAACTGAAGAACTGTTGGATAAGGAAAGAGGCAACAATCTGACCGCCGATGCTGTCAACGCTGAAAGCGAGGAAGAGTCTGTCAAGTGTGACGTGCAGCAGTCTGCGCCTGAGATCGGCAGTGAGCAAACCTCCAAACAGCTACCTACCTCACGAATTGCCTTCATCCGGTCTGCCCTCGACCATTGGTGTGCCGACTTAGGCTATAAGGACTGCACAGTCAATATGCTGACATTGTCAAATTTGCTCGAAATCAACAAAACCGAGCTGTCGCAATACTTCAGCCAGTGTCAGAACACAACGTTCCGAATTTGGCTTGGCGAGATACGCTTCAATGCTGCCAAAAAGATGATGATGGAAAATCCTGACTTCAGCAACGACATCATCTCCTCCGAATGTGGCTTCTCCTCACGCTCCTATCTATACAGAGTGTTTAAGGAGAAAGAGGGATGCACGCCTGTCGCCTGGCGAGACAAACAAGCATGATAGCCCGTTAAGATACACACTGTTAAGGTGTCTACTTCATACGAAGTGGACACCTTTTTTGTTGGAAGTAGACACAGCGACGCAGCAATCAGACACTTAATTTTAATAAAAAAGTCTAATTTTGTAATGTGAAACGAAATCACATAATATAAATTAATCAATAACTCTAAAACATCATTAAAATGAAAAGAAGAAGACTTCAGCAACCTCCTCCTTATCTGGACAGGCGGTTTGCAGGCAATTCTGTTTCTACGCGGCGTTCCATGCGAACGTCTGCAGGAAGATTCATGCAGTTCTTCCTTTGTGTCGTGATGCTGATGGCGTTCTCAGTGCAGAAGGCGTCGGCAGACGATTGGAACAATGCTTGGATTAAGCAACGGTTCAATCCGGTTAATGCTACTCTTGAACTTGATATCCGCGTATATCAAGATTGGGGTGGCATCGGTAACGGTCATTGCGGATTCTGCCGCAATGATGGTTATCTCACTGTGAATGTAGCAGGTAAGGAAATCAAACTTAGAGGACCCAAAAATCAATGGACGAGTCTTGAGGTTGGTAGCGACCAAGTTACCGGAATCGATTACAAGTATGTTCAATGGCTGGGCAAATTGACAGATCCGACTAATGGTAAGAAAGCATATTATTTAAGACTTATCATTCCTTTGAAGCAAGTCAATTCGAGCGAGAGCGTTACATACACTGGTAAATGGTGGCGTAAAGGAAGCAGCGACGATAATAATGTTACCCATACGGTTAACATAAAAACAAATTATGGTTGTACGAAAACCGTGATAACCGGTGGCAGATATTACGTGTTGAACAGTACTCCTGGATATATCATCTTTTTTAAGAAAGACGGAAAGGCTTCCGACTATTCCATTGATAGCTATGGTTCTTTCGTCTTATGCAACTCGGCGGGAGAGGAAATAAGCGGAATAGGTTCGGTCAGTGCAAGCAATACAAGCGGTTCGTTCTTCGTTCCGACTGACAAGATGAGCCTTGACAACTTCTCCGACTATAAGGTGAAGCAGAAGTATACGCCAAGCTATAACAAACAGGTGACATACTCTACGCTCAGTGACAGCCACACGCGCCCTGCCTATCCGCAGGTGAAGGAAATCAGCGCCGACTATAATCAGGTGACGCGCAAGGCGAAGGTGAACTGGAATCTCAGTGCGGCTCCGACGCAGAACTGCATTGAGGACAATATGGTGCTCACAATCAAGAGTACAGACAAGGCTACAAATGCTGTGGAGACAACCACACAGAATATCCAGTATATGGCTGGTAAGACAGCATACAGCTATGAGTTTGACGTACCTTTAGGCAAGAGCCTGAATTATGAATTCAGCATTAAGCGTTCGCATACAGGCAACTCAGATGTATGGAACAACGCTTTCAGCAAGCATACTTCTCTATCGGCTTCTGCAAAGCACAGCAATGTTACAGCAGGTTCTGTGCACGCCGTACTGGACGAGGAAGCCAAGACTGCCACTATCACTTGGCAGACAGAGGGCGACATCTGGAGTTCGGGCACCAAAGCGGTGATTACACGTATCAACGTAACAACCAACACTACCGACAACATCGAGCTGTCGAAGGAGGAATTTCTCGGCGGCAAGTATGTTGACGACATGATAATGATATGCAACGAATATCGTTACCGCCTCACGGTGAAGCCTACCGAGGCTTACGGCACTCTGCCTACGGTGGCTGCGCCTGAGTCAATCATGCCCACAAGCATAGGCAATCTTGTTGCGTTCACAGCCGGCAAGGGCTACTACTCAGACCGTGTAGAACTGGCGTGGAGCAGCAAGGGCAACTTTGAGCGCTTTGTGATAAACCGCAAGGAGCATGGCGCTCCCGATACAGACTATAAGCAGATAGCCGTTACTGAGGGCAACGAGGCTCAGAACGACTATTACTATAACGACGTGAACGCCATTCCTGGCATCGTCTACGACTATCGCATCAAGGGACAGGTGATGTGTTCGGGCAAACTGATTGAGAGCGACGAGAAACTTACTGACGTTGGTTTCCGTACACCGACGGGTGACATCTACGGACGCGTGACGTTCGAGAGCGGACAGGCTGTGTCGGGCGCAAAGGTTAGCGCTGAGCCAACGGAAGGTTCGGGCGTTCCGGGCAAGTCGTACGTGTTCACCGGTGCGTCTAATCTTACCGTCGACAACGACCAGCTTCTGAATGACGCCACGCAAGCAGTTACGCTTCAGGCATGGGTGAGAGCAGCCAAGGAAGGCACCATCATCGAGAAGCCGGGCATGTACAAGTTGGCGTATAACGGCAAGAAGATTGAGTTCACAGCTGGCACTCAGACGCTGAAGACTCCGAAGAAGCTCAGCGAATACGTTTCTTCTGACCAGTTCGTGCATCTCTCAGCCGTGGCAAGCGCTACACACCTTATTATATATATAAACGGTGAGGCTGTGGCAGAAGCCGAGCGTACGGCTCAGATTACGGGCAACAACAACAATGTGGTGATGGGCGAAGGCTTCGAGGGAGCCATTGACGAGGTGCGTCTGTGGAACAAGGCGCTCAGCGCTGACACCATCGCAAGCGACTACAACCGCTACCTCGTAGGTAATGAGGACGGTCTGCAGGCTTACTACACCTTCGACTATTCGGTTGACGACGCCTTCTACGACATCTCGTACAAGGGCACCAAGTACAACATGAACCATGGTGTGGCTACGAATGTTACGACCAGTTCGAAAGACATTCCTACTTCCGCACAGCTCGGCTACAGCAGCTACACAGCTACAGACGGTTCTTATCAGATTCGTTCGCTGCCCTACACCGGCAACGGAACTACGTATATGATTGTGCCGACACTCGGCATACATCAGTTTGCGTCGGCTAAGGAGCTGCGCCTCATCAACTCGCAGGCACAGAGCCACACCGTGAACTTCACGGACAAGTCGTCGTTCAACATCTCGGGTAAGGTGATGTACAAGGGTGGCAATGTGCCCGTTGAAGGCGTGTCGTTCGCCGTTGACGGCGTAACCGTTATGGACGGCAAGAGCAACATTGTGAAGACCGATGCCCACGGACAGTTCACCATAAGCGTACCCGTAGGACAGCACGAGGTGAAGGCAGTGCTCGCCAACCATACGTTTGAGAACGGCGGCAAGCTGACCAACAGCGACGGCACCGACCGCAACTATCAGGACGACGACAACGGATTCGAAATCTTTGACGTTACAACCGTACGTTACATCGGACGTGTTGCCGGCGGCACCAAGCAGGAAGCGTTCCCCGTGGGCCACTCGCTCTCGAAGAACAACCTCGCTGACGACGTACGCATCGAGCTTACATATCAGAATGATGCCTACCAAATGACCGCCACTAAGCACGAGGAAACCCTCAACCACTTCAAGGGTGTATATGCCAAGAAGCAGTACGACAACCGCGTGGTGTACGAGGGCAACAAGATTACGATTTATCCTAATGCCGAGACGGGTGAGTTCTTTGCCGACCTCATTCCTGAGAAGTATAAGATTAATGTAGTGGTGCCTGGCCATGACAACATCCTGGGCAGTGGCGAAGACCTCAACCTGAGCAACGAGTTTGCAAAGCAGAGCGAGGTGAATGCTTATGTCGACTCTATCTCTACGCAGGGCAAGTTTGTCAATTGCAGCGACACCGTATATTACAACAAGAAGCAGCAGTTCATCAAGCGCTACACTCCGTCAATCATCGTGAAGGAGAAGGTGAAGGGTAAGCTTCAGGATTTCTTCGGAAAGGAAGAACTCAGCATCTCTACACTCGATCAGACAAAGACCATAAAGGTTAAGACCTACGATCCTGACAATGCTGCACAGCCTTACACACTCGGCGTGCCGGTGTATGAGCAGGGACAATACGTCACTTATCACATCACCACAGCGGAGGTGTACGAATATAAGGATAAGGACGGCAGACGTAAGGATGGCGTTAAGGAAGACATCGTGCCAACGCCTGAGGCTAAGCTGTCATTCAGTAGAGGCGACATTGCGTACGGAACGCAAGAAGACATCACTACCGACGAGAAGGGTGAGGCAGAATGGACATTCCAGGTGAACAATCCGGAAATGACCTCGGCCCTGCGCTCTGCCGCTATGGATATGACCTACAGCGAAAACAGCGAAAGCACATCTTCTACAACAATCAACTGGAAGGGTGGCTTTGATGGCAAGGGCAACACTAAGGCTATCGTAATTGGTGCAAAGACTTTAGGTTCGGACTTCGTTACGAACGGACCGGACAAGGTGCTCTTCGTGCTGCGCGACCCGCCGGGAAGCAACTCGTATGCTTATCTTGAGAAGGGCGTGACAGTTACTTCTACAAGTACGTATGAGGGAAATGTCACTAACGAGGGAGTATTGAACAACGAGGCAAAGGTTGGTGCCAAGGTCATCACCTTCACAGGTCTTGGTGCCGGAGTGGTGAACGAGAACGATGTGAAGAACGAATTCTCATTCGGCGCTTCTCACAGTGAGACAATCGGTGGTACTGACTCTGACACTAAGACGATGACCACTACCACACGCTTCGAGACAAGTAGCGACCCGCAGTATGTGGGAAGCGACGGCGACCTCTTCGTAGGCTATTCTACTAATATCGGCGTGGGCAAGACCGAAAACATCGCCGTTACTACACGTGAGATGTATCTCGCCAATCCTTCAGAATACGAACTGTTCGGCAGTGTTACTCCTGAAAGCAACGAGTATCTGCTTGTGAAGACTACTGGTCTGGGACTTTCGCAGAAGTATGGCACTATGTTCACCTATCCGCAGGTACACATTGAGCAGGTACTGTTGCCTAAACTTGAGGATGTACGCAACAAGTTGCTGCATCAGCAGGCTGAAGGTGTAGACTTCCAGGCTATGGCTAACAACACCAAGAAGCCTGTTTACGTTTCTAAGCTTGCTGTAGACGATCCTAACTTCGGCAAGAGCAACAACGACAAGGTGTTTAAGGGTGCCAATGCCAACACCCCGACAGACGGACCGAGTTACAAGATTTACGCTCCTGCAGGACAGCCGTTGAAGGAGGATACTATCATGTTCCTCAATCAGTCGATTGACAACTGGAAGATGCAGCTTCGCAACAACGAGGAGCAGAAGGTGAAGGCAGAGCTCATGCAGAACCATTCGTTCCAGGGCGGTGCTTCATACGAATACTCTGAGGAGTATGAGGTTGGACGTTCGGAGACTCAACGCTTCTCGATCTTGATTGGCGCACAGTTCACCAACAACTTCGGATGGACACTCAATGGCACCGGTATGGTGCTCACTGTAGACGAGAGCCTTACCACTGAACACGGCGGCGAGTTCTCGACCGAGGAGACGGCACGCCACTGTAAGGGTTACGTGCTTGCGGAGGAAGGCTCCGACTACCTCTCTGTAGACGTATGCCGCGAGGCTGGATATAAGGATGGCGACCAGTACATCAAGTACAAGGATATGAAGAATGAGGAGGGACAGACTTTCTCTACGTTCATCTTCAAGACACGTGGCGGTGCGACATCTTGTCCTTACGAGGGCGAATACAAGACTAAGTATTACGAGCCGGGACAGCACGTGATAAATGAGGCTACTGTTCAGATGGAGGTGCCGGAGATAACCGTGGAGAAGGACTTCGTAGAGAATGTTCCTTCGGGCAAGTCGGCTTACTTCACGCTGTATCTGCGCAACAACTCGGAGTCGCAGGACGACAACTGGTATAACCTCGTGATCGACGACAGCAGCAATCCGAACGGAGCGCAGCTGCTCATCGACGGTGCACCGATCGGCAACGGCAGGGCATTGCTCGTGCCGGCAGGCGGTACGCTTACGAAGACGTTAGAGGTGCGCAAGGGTTCGGTGATGAACTATGACAACCTCCGACTGATGTTGCAGTCGCAGTGTCAGTGTGACCCGACCGACTTCCAGGGCGACATCTACGACGACGTGACGTTCAGCGTACACTTCACGCCCTCGGCTACGGACGTGAGCCTGAAGAAGCCGACGGACAACTGGACGTACAACACGAAGTTGCCTACGACGGAGGTGAACGGCGTGCAGAAGCATTATATGGACGTGGTGATTGACGGCTTCGACGTGAACTATGACAATTTCCATCGCATCATGCTTCAGTATAAGCCGTCGTCGGGCAGCGACAACGACTGGACGACGCTCATGAGCTACTATAACGACGAGACTCTCTATGATCAGGCGGTGAAGAACGGCATGAACGCGGAGATGATAAAGGCGGCAGACGCGGGCACCATCAAGTATCGCTGGTTCATGGACGACCAGCAGGATCAGCGTTACGACCTGCGCACGGTGGGTACGAGCATGATCAACAATGAGGAGGTATATAACTATTCTGCCGTACACAGCGGCATCAAGGATATGTATAACCCGCGTCTCTTCGGTAGCGCACAGCCGGCGAACGGCGTGCTCACCGTGAACGACGAGGTGATGCTGACGTTCAACGAGCCGATAGCCGACGGACTGCTGACTGACAACAACTTCTCGGTAACGGGCATCCGTAACGGCGCACAGACTGACCATAGCGTAAGCGTGCGTCTGGACGGCAAGAACGACGAACTCGTGTCGGAATTCCAGCGCAACTGGAGCGGCAAGAACCTCACCATAGAGATGTGGACACTTGCAGACAAGCCTCAGGACGCTGTGCTCTTCAGTCAGGGCAACGCCAACAGCTCAATAGAACTTGCAACGACGAGCGACAACCGCTTGAAGGTGAAGGTGGCTGACAAGACCATCGTCAGCGACAAGGCGTTCGACTACGAGCAGGGCACATGGGCACACGTGGCTCTTGTATATAACAATGAGGGTAACGTGTCGGCTTACTATAACTACGAGCAGCTTATCAGCGCAGCTGAGGTGGGCGAGTATAATGGCGAGGGTGCTTATGTGTTTGGAGCCAGCGTGGACGGAAGCGGACACTTCGCAGGCAAGATGCACGGCGCACGCATCTGGGACAAGGTGCTGACACCGGCACGTCTGCAGACCAACTCGCTGACGATGCTCTCCGGAGCCGAAAGCAATCTCATCGCTTACTATCCGATGTCGGAGGCTAAGGGCTGTGTTCTTGCCGACAAGGCACACGGCGCTAATCTTGAGATGCGAGGCGGCGAATGGGCTAATCCCGAAGGACGCGCAGCAGCGTTCAACGGTAAGGACCAGTATCTGAAGCTATCTTCGGGCAGTTCATGTGTCGTAGACAACAGCATGGACTACACCATCGAGACTTGGTTCAAGGCTGACGAGGCTCAGCAGACAGCCACCATCATCTCCAACGGACGTGGCGACGGTGAGGAAATGGGCGGTTCGCTCAATCTCTTCGCTCTCAATCTGGAGGAGGGCAGACTGGTATTCCATAACAATGGAGTGCGTGTGGCATGTGACGGCAGCTTCGCAGACAACGACTGGCACCACGTGGCAGTGGCTGTAAACCGCACGAGCGGACGCGGTCAGATCTATGTGGACGGCAAGCTGAACACTTACTTCGAGGCGGCTGACCTCGGTGGTATAGCAGCGGCTTACATCCATCTCGGCGCACGTGTATGGACACCGGCGGACAACCTACAGCAGGAGAAGGCAGACAACTTCTTCAAGGGCGAGATTGACGAGGTGCGTGTATGGAATCTCTACAAGAGCGAGGCGCTCGTGGAGAACGGCAACAGCAACCGACTCGACGGCACCGAGAAGGGACTTCTGGCTTACTATCCGTTCGAGACATACATCGAGTGGCAGGGTGTGAAGGAGCTCCAGTTCTCTCTTATGGACCAGAAGCAGCAGGCTGACCCGACACAGAAGGTGCCTGACGCTGTGGCTGTAGGAGGCGACGTAGAGACCAAGGCTTCTGCTCCTGTCAAGGCAAAGGGACCTGAGAGCAAGCTGCTCTACGACTTCGTGGTGAACAACGACGCGCTCATCATCAACCTGAAGGAGCCTTACGAGCGTATCGAGAAGACTATCGTGAAGTTCACGGTGGACGGCGTGCGCGACAAGAACGGCAACGAGATTCTCTCGCCGATAACGTGGAGCGCATACATCGACCGCAACCAGCTGAAGTGGAGCGACAACGCTCTCACCGTAGTGAAGAAGCTCAACGAGGAGAAGACGCTCAAGGTGAAGGCACTCAACAAGGGTGGCTCGATAGAACACTTCACCGTAGAGAACCTTCCTTCATGGCTTGAGGCAGAACCGGCAAGCGGCACTATCGACCCGACTTCGTCTGCCGACATCGTGCTGACCATCGACCCGAGTCTGAACATCGGTACGTACGACGAGACTCTTTATCTGCGTGGCGACAACAACGTGGTGGAGGCTCTGCAGCTCACCGTTAAGGTGGAAGGCGAGAAACCAGAGTGGACGGTCAATCCGGCTGACTTCAAGTATAATATGTCTGTCTTCGGCAAGCTGTATATAAATAAGGTATACTCTTCCGACGACGAGGATATGCTCGCTGCGTTCAGCGGCGGAAAGTGCGTAGGCGTTTGCAATAACCGCTACTACAAGCAGAACGATATGTATTACGCCATGCTCACGGTCTACTCTAACGATGTCAATGGCTCCGACCTTGAATTCCGCATCTGGGACGCAAGCACAGGACAGACTTACATCGCACAGAGCGAGAAGCCTATAAGCTTCGAGAACAACGCCGTAGTGGGCAGCCCGTCACAGCCAGTGCTGTTCACAGCTAAGGACTATCGAGTGCAGAACATCACGCTGAACGAGGGATGGACGTGGATATCGACGAACATCGCTTCCGACAAGCTCTCTGACCTCAACAAGCTGCTTGCCGACGGCAAGTGGACATCAGACGACCAGGTGAAGAGCGAGCAGTACGGCTTCGCATCATGGACTAAGCGCAACGGATGGGTGGGACAGCTCACCGAAATTGACAATGACCAGATGTATCTCGTACACAGTTCGGCACCTCAAAACTTGCATATCTCAGGACCGGCGGTTGACCCGACATCGCACAAGCTCACCATCCGTGGAGCCAAGGAGGACGGCACACCGCGCTGGAACTACATCTCGTATCTGCCTTCGGACAACTTTACGCTCAAGGAGGCTCTCGCCGGCTACGACGCTAAGGAGGGCGACATCGTGAAGTCGCAGACACAGATGGCGATGTACAGTGGCAATCTGGGATGGATCGGTAGTCTTACATACATGGAGAATGGCAAGGGCTATATGCTCCAACGCCAGTCGCAGGACGACGCTCAGCTGCAGTATCCGTCGAAGACTTCCGTAGGACGCAAGGCTAAGGCTGCGATGGCAGCTGCCAAGAACGCTGACGGCACAAACGCTTACTTCCCGTATTCAGCCAATATGACGGCTGTTGTAGAAGTAGAGGGCGTAGAGCTGCAGCAGGGCGACCGCCTCGTAAGCTACGTAGCAGGCGAGCCGCGCGGCTATGCTGAGGGTATAACCCTGCCCGACGGCAGAACCATCTTCATGCTCGCCGTGGGTGGCGACAAGCCAGAGGCTGTGGACGTGACGATAGAGCGCGGCGGCAACATCATCGCCAAGGCACCGAGCGTCATCAGCTATGCTGCCAACAGCAATGTCGGCACCATCAACGAGCCGATGCACATCAGCTTCCTCGGCACAGAAGGCGGACTATATGTATATCCGTCGCCGTTCTACTCGCAGCTGAAGATACGCGCCATGGTAGACCGCGATGCCTACACCGATGTCTACGTGACAGATATGAGCGGTAAGCGAGTCGTAGCATGGAACGACTGCAACGCTGGCGGCAATGTGGACATCACATGGAACGCTGGCAACACGGTTCCGGCTGGTGTGTATATCGTCAGCATCACCGTAGACGGCAACGTCTACTCGATGAAAGCTATCAAGAAATAATATTAACAGAAAATCTATATGAAGTATATAAAGTATTCATTGATTGCCGCATTGGGTTTCCTCTTCGTGCAATGCACCGAGGAAAGCGACAAGACCTATCCGCAACAACCCGCTCCCCAGTGGAGCGTGGTTGAGGAGGACTTCGTAAGCGAGGCTCCGGCGTGGCAGGTGGCGGACAACGCCCCGGCTTCCGCCCCAGGGTGGAGAGCCGACTTCACTGGCAATGCCTCGGTGCCGTCGTGGACCGATCCCGACAAGAGCGTCTATCCTATGAGCATGACCGCCGTGGTGCGTCTCAGTCCCGTTCTCGAAACCCTTGCCGCCGACGGCGACATGATGGCAGCCTTCATTGGCGGCGAGTGTCGCGGTGTGGCTAAGAAGGTGATGAACGACGGCGTGCGCCTCTTCTTCCTTCATGTCAAGGCACCGTCGAGCGAGAACGGCGATGTGGAGTTCCGCTATTACAGTGCAGCTGCGAAGCGCGTCTACGTTTCCGTGGCATCAGACGTAAAGTATGAGGTGGATAAGATTTACGGCACAGCTGAGAATCCTGCTTTCCCCGACTTCGAGCAGTCTGGTCCCTTCCCCGTACCTACCAAGGCATGGGTGAAGGTGGACAAGGCACAGCTGCCGTTCACAGTAGCCGCTGGCGATGAGCTTCAGGCTTTCGTCGGCGACGAGTGCCGCGGCATCAAGCACGTAGAGAGCGCGGCGGATATGCTCTACTGCTATGACGTCCTCGGTCGTGCCGAGGGCGAGCAGGTGACGTTCCGCTATTACAGCGCGGAGAAGAAGCAGGTGTTCGTTTCCGAGCAGTCTTTCGTCATCGGCAAGCGCGGTTCGGTGGTTGGTTCTGAGGACCAACCGCAGACTCTCAGCTTCGTGCCGCAAGGCAGCATGACCGCTTACCTCACCCTTGACGCCGTTACAGGCAGCTATGCCGACAAGAGCGGCGACAAGCTGGCGGCGTTCATAGGCAATGTCTGCGCCGGCATGGGCGAAGTAGTGGGCGAGCAGGACGGCAGACCCGTATATAAGATGGTGGTAAATGGTGTCAGCTCACAGTCAGCGGCTGTGGACATCCGCTATTACAGCCATCGCAACAACTACGTGTTCACGGCACCTGCATGCCTCATGTTTGCCGACGGCAAGGTGGAGGCTTCGCCAGAGCAGCCGCTCACCGTACCTCTCGTTGTCGAAGGCAAGCATCCGCTCAAGATGACGGCTTGCATGGCATTGCCTCAGAACATAGTGCGTCAGGCAACGGCGGACGACGTGATGGCTGCTTTCGTGGGCACTGAGTGTCGCGGCATGGCAAAGGCGGAGCAGGCAGAGAACGGCGAGTATGTCTTCCGCATGGAGATAAACGGCAGCATGGGAGCGGAGGAACCTGTGACGCTGAAGTATTACTCAACACGCAACAAGTATCTCTATCAGGCTCCCTCGGTGTTCACCTTTGCCAGTGGCGCAAGCTATGGCACAATGAGCGAGCCTCGCGTTCCTTCTTTCGTCATTGTTGAATAAGCTAAAAACTGTCTGTATATATGAATAAGAAAACTATAATAAGCTTGGTGCTGGGGTGCATATCTGTGCTCCCGGCATCAGCACAGAACGGATGGTTTGTTGAGGCAGGCGGAGGTGTGCAGACTATCTTCTCGAGCGATGCCAGCAAGCTGGATTTCGGTAAGCGCCTCACTCCGTCATACACTATTGGCGTGGGCAAGTGGATTACTCCGGCTTATGCCCTTCGTCTGCAGATTGGCGGATATTCGCTCAACGGCATGTCCACATCGGAAGGACTCTATCTGCGTGACCCTCAGACCGACGGTTCCGTATATGGTCCTCACGACCCTGTAATAGATAATGTGACGGTCCGCCCTGACGGCACCTATCGTCATTATCTGCGTTACGTCAACGCTCATGCCGACTTCATGGTGAGCCTCTCGCGTCTGCTCTTTCACAATCAAAGCAAGTTTGACGTGCTTCCTGCTGTAGGATTTGGCTACGCTCACGCCTTCGCCTATCGCGGCACGGCGAACACCAACTCGCTCACAGCTAACTTCTCTGTCGCTGCCAAGTACAGCGTGCTGAAGTGTATGGATGTCAACCTTGAGATTGCTTCGGCTCTCATGCCCGACCATTTCGACGGTCGCATCGCAGGCAGAAAGTACGAGCCAACGCTCGGTGCAACACTCGGACTGACCTATCGCTTCAACGCCTCAAAGCCATACGTCAGGAAGGAGCGCAGTAAGAAGCATCGCCGTGAAGCCGTGGTCGACACGGTGTATATGGTGGAGAGGGTAGTGGAGCGTCCCGTCTTTAAGGACCGCATCGTGGAGAAACCGGTGGTGAAGAAGCAGGAAGCGTTCCGTCTTGCCTCTATTAGCTTTGCTTACGCTTCTGCCAAGCCGGCGAAGAAGCAGGACATAGTGTTTGAGAACATCGTCGAATATCTCAAGCAGCACCCTTCTGCCCGCATCCGTTTGGACGGTTATGCCGACAAAGCCACAGGCAAGGCACGAACAAATCTGATGCTATCTATTCGCCGCACCGACAGCGTGCGTAATATCCTCATAGAGCGTTACGGCATCGCTCCCTCACGCATCGATGCCCAAGGTATCGGCTGCAATGCGCAGCCGTATGAGAAGAACGAGCATAATCGTGTGGTGATTGTTACGGCACTGCCCGAGTGATGTGTGTTTTGTAAAAAGAAAATTCCGTAGTAGATAATAATGCAAGAGAGTGTGTGTTTATTACATACTCTCTTGCTCATATATGTATAATGTCTTATTTTCCCAAAGACTTGAACATCTTGGTGATGCACTTTTTCTTCTGCTCCATGTTTGGGTGAACATAGAGATTAAGGGTTGTTGTGATGTTGGCATGACCGAGTAGTACGCTTACTGTCTTGTAGTCGCAGTTGCTTTCAATGCAGCGTGTCGCAAAGCTATGGCGTAGTCCGTGATACTTTAGTCGAGGAACGTCAAGACGCGCCATCAACCGATGATAATAGTTGCGATAGGTACGTGGCTCTGTGGGCTTTTCTTCATTGGTCAGCACATAGAAGTCTGTGTTTACCACCTTTTTTAGTGGTTTCACCATTGTCAGCAGTTCCTTGTTCATCGGTATCTCACGGCATGAGTTCTTGGTCTTGGGTGTGTTGATGACCAACTCTGTGTGCTTGCGTTCGCCCTCCACAATGTAGATGCGTTCAATGGTGCGGTTCACGGTGATAGTACCATTATCGGTATTGATGTCCGACCATTTCAAACCGCAAATCTCTCCGATACGCAAGCCTGTGGTCAGACTGATATAGATACCAAGGTTGCGGAATGTGAAGTGCTGTTTGATGAAATCGAGGATCTTTTTATGGTGTGCCACCGTCAGCACCTCAATATCCTTGTTGGTCTCTGTCGTGGGGTACTTGATGTCCCACTCGCAATAGTTCGTCCATTCGTTCTTTACTCCGAACTTCATCACCATTTTCAGGACAATCAGGATATCCTTCACCGTTTTGATGCTGAGACCGCCATTGAGTTTCTGCAAAACAAACTCTTGCACAAGTTTCTCACTCAGAGCCTCACAATCGCCAAATGATGGCAGAATGTGGTTCTCCAAAACTAACACATAAGCAGCGTATGTAGACTGCTTAACGTAGCGTTGCTTGTCACTTTTCCAAGCTAACGCAATTTCTCTAATTGTTTTTGTTGTCATTGTAATCCTTAATTTTGAAGGTGTACATATATAATTAGAGAAAATAGACCTCTGATGTCCCAAATTCAACAGATAAGGGAAACGTTATCCGTAATGTACCCCATTTAAGATTCCCTGAGTTTGAGGGGGAGTGGGAGAAGTGTCCATTGGGAAAAATATCCACAAAAATAACAAAGAAAAATAAAGGTAATACAATCCAAAATGTATTGTGTAATTCAGCTACATTAGGTTTAATCCCTCAAAATGATTATTTTGATAGAGAAATTGCAAATTCTAATAATACCGAAGGTTACTATGTTATTGAGTACGGTGACTTTGTATATAATCCTAGAAAATCAGTATCGGCACCATATGGCCCTGTAAATATCTATACAGGAAGTATAAAAGGGATTATTTCGCCTCTATACCTCTGCTTCTCGGTACACAGCATTATGCCATCTTTTCTATATTATCGATTTAAGAGTTCTGTATGGTTTCCTTATGTATACTCTCATGGTGATACAGGAACAAGATTCGATCGTGTGAGCATCAAAGATGACGTATTCTTTGAAATGCCAATTTACATGCCGTCATCAAAGGAGCAAATAAAAATAGCAAACCTTATGGCACTTCTTGACGAGCGTATTGCGACTCAAAACAAAATCATTGACAAATTGCAGTCCTTAATCAAGGGAATGGAGGACAATTTGTTGGATAATCCTTTGTGGAAAAAGACATATTTACGTTCAGTTATGCAATTCTTCCCAACCAATTCGCTATCATGGGAGCAATTGAGTTATAAAGAGGGTGCAATTAGAAATCTACATTATGGTTTAATACATGGTTTGCAGACACGTGGAATTAACTCTGCCTCTTTACCGATGATTAAAAATGAAGCAATACCTAAGCAATATACATTGTGCCAAGTAGGAGATGTTGCTTTTGCAGATGCTTCAGAAGATACTGGCGAAATAGCTAAATCCGTAGAATTTGTTGATACTATTGAAGGTGATACAATCTGTGGATTACATACTATTCATGGTCGTGATATAAAGAATAGGACAGTAGTAGGCTTCAAAGGCTTTGCATTTAATTCTCGTTATTTCCATAACCAAATCAAGCGATTGGCACAAGGAACAAAGGTGTTCTCAATAACAGCAAATAACCTTTCTTCTTGTTATGTCTATCTTCCTGATTTTGATACACAAAAAGCTATAGTTAAATTACTGAAAGCTTATGAAGAAAAACTTTTAGTAAGCAAAAGATTGTTGGAACAATATGAAAAGCAGAAGCAATACTTGCTTCGCCAGATGTTTATATGAACATTTGGCGAAGCAGATACTGCTTTTGAGAATTATATAGATCAAGCATTTGTCTTTCTGTTATGATTTTACTATCTATATGACTCAGAATAGAGTATATTTGCTTTTGATTTTCTAAAGTTGGTAGTTTAATACTTGCCTTCTCAAAATCAGCCTTACACAGGTTGAACCTCGTACTTCCTTGTGCGTAGGGATAGATGAACTTGCGAAATGCTGTTGAAGAAACGTAGTAAGACAAATACGGAGAAAAAGCCACTTTCGTATTTGTGATGTGAATGCCAAAGCAGAAGCTATTAAGATACACTTTTTCTTTGCCAAGATACACTGAACCTATACCAACTTCTTCAGGAGTCTCTGAGGATAACGTGAATAAAACATCACCGTATTCAGCAACATTCTGTTTCTCACCATCTTCGATTGCCACATATTGAAAATCGTTTTCATTGATGACATTGTTTGAATACACATTCAGATAAGTAATGAAAGGCTTACCCGAACCAAAATCTTGTGCAGACTTCCCAGATAGTCCAGAATATGAAGAGCCAAGGTCTGCAAAAGTAGTCATTACTTCGTCACCATGTTGAGCATATAATGCGTCATTTAGTCCCTTGATTAAGGACTGCAACTTGTCAATGATTTTGTTTTGAGTAGCGATGCGTTCGTCAAGAAGTGACAATAGTTTTGCTATTTTCTTCTGTTCTGAAATAGGAGGCAGTAAAACTTTTAACTTTAATAACTTATTTACTGCTAAACCGGGTTGTGCAGATTGGTCTGAGTATTGGCCTAAATTCATTTTAATAAATAGGTAATGCAAAAAACTTGTGTTGCTTTTTTCGTTCCCTGCAGCAGCTATAGCATGTTCGGTTATGTAAGTTTTACCATTGACAGAACGTACATTTCCACAGAGAGCACCTTGTCGGCCGATGAGAACGTATAAACCTTCATGATTATATGAAGCTGTATATCCTCTTAGTCCATTTCCACCAAATACAGGATATTCTCCATTTTCTGATATAGAATCCGCTTTGATGTTTTTACCGCTCTTAAATTCTGAGCAAATTTCATTTATCAAGAAACTATCCCACTCCCCCTGAAACTCAGGGAATCTGAGAGTTGGGACATTACCCTTCGGGCGAAGTCTCTCACGCTCGGCAGAATCCAAACAAGTTTGGTTCTGCTCTCGCTTATTTGGGACATTGAGTTTATTATGTTTGTTATTTATTGTCGTTATCATTTTTAATCCTTAATTTAAGTTCACCAATCATGGCTCAGTTACATGCCAGTTACATGGTTGTTATATGCTTTATGCCCCATTATAAAGGGGTTTGAGCTTACTTTGATGCTTTTTTGAGCCTTTCAGTTACATGCCAATTACATGGCTTTACTCGTCCACCAACTTGGTAGACAAAATCTTCCACAAGTTGTGGCAGATTTCAAACTGTATTACTATTCTTCCTTGGAGGCTTCTTGCTTGATTTCAAGCAACGTCCGTTCATAGACTTCCTGCAGCTGATAGCTTGCCACCCCTAAAGGAGTAGTTATGCCACGTAACGACCATTCTACCACAGACGAATCTTTGTCCTTGCAAAGAAGAATACCAATACTTGGATTATCCCCCTCACCTCTAAGCAACTCGTCAGCTGCCGAAACGTAAAAGTTCAGTTTGCCAATAAACTCTGGCATAAAGTCCACAATCTTCAGTTCCACCACGACATAGCATTTCAAGCGAGTATGATAGAAAACCATGTCGGGGAAGTATGACTTACCACTTGGCGTATCAAGTTCCATCTGCCGACCGACATAGGCAAATCCCTTGCCAAGTTCCAAGAGGAAGCGAGTAATATTGGTTGCTAACTTATTCTCCAAGTCCATCTCGCTGAACTTACTTGGCAATGAGAAGAAATCCAACTTATAAGGGTCTTTTATCATCTCTGTTGCCAATGCGTTTTGAGGACATGGCAATGTGATGTCAAAGTTGTTCAACGCCTTGCCTGTGTGCTCGTACAATTGAGCCTTAATCACATGCTCCAATTCTGTACGGCTCATGTTGTCTTCAATCACCTTGTTGAGATAGAACAAAGCAGCGTTTATTGTAGTGCATTTGGAAACAATTACTGTTTGATGTCTCCAAGGCACAAATTGCAGTAAGTCAGGTATTGGGGTTGTTGCATTATCCACCTTTTGTAATTTTGTACCAGCTTGGTACAAAAATTCAATTTGTGAAGAATAGAACAAATACCATTTTCGTATTTTATAGAGATTAGACCATGAAAATCCCTCTGCTTGTGGAAATTCCGCACGCAAATCAAGGCTCAATCTTTTCATGAAGTTTGCGCCCCACTTATATTGCTTCTGCTTCTCACAAATGTCCTCGCCCAAACTCCAATAGAATTTGAGCATTTCCGTATTCACTTTGACAGCTGCTTTGAGCTGTGCAATGTGGAAGCGCTTCTTCAGGTCAGACAACCACTTCACATAGTTCTTGTCTGCCATGAAAGAATCGCTATTCATAAACTGCGGTATATTGTTCTTGTCTGCCATAATTTTTATTCTTTTACAGGTTCAAGCAACAGCACCAATTCAGACTCAGCTATGTCGCATTTCTCAAACAAGAAGCGTAAACAACGAAGTTTACTTCTATTATCCATTGAAGTCCACAAGTATTTTTGTGGAGCAATCATTGTACAGTATCTTGTATCTGCTTGCTTGGCAGACCAGAAGAAACCTTCGGCATCATAGAGCGTATCTACGATGTCTGTGTATCGCTCCATCACAAGTTTTACAACTTGCAGAAGCATCCCTTTCCAAGTAGTTTCATTGTACTCATTGCCAAACAAACGGAAACCTTTAAGATTTCTATTTGTTGGAGAGAATGTTTCTTCGTCCAAAGAGGCTTCGTCCACTGGTTTTGGCAATGGCTTGAATGTTGTTTGTGGCAATGGATAAAGTCGCAAGAATGTTGCCACTATCTCATTGCATCGGTTCTGTAACTCCGTTTCAGTCCATTTGTTACACAAGGTAACACTTTTCGTCAAACGATACTTTGAGTTCTTATATCCAGGGTAAATTTCTTTTCCTATGGTTTTACCATCACGCTTTATCTCAAAAGCCTTATTACTTAACTCACTGTTGATACCTGTCAAAGTCAAGTTTGCAAATGTATGAAGATACTTGTCTTGTATTTCCTCAAAGTTGTCTCCAAGCATCGCTTTCCAATCACCATTGAGCGTTTGAGGCATGATATGCTCAATAGTGGCATCCTTCTTTTTCATGTCGGTTGCCACATCGTTATATTCACCATGCACAGAGTTCTCCAATCGTTCAAAGAGGAAAATCTGGAATGGCTTCAACATGTGATAAGCGTCACGTGTTTTGATTGACTCCACGAATTTCATATCTCTTGGCAATTGATAGTTACCATCACGACGCATGATGTGGTAAGTCAATATGTCAGAATATGAGTTACCAAGTTCAACATTAGCAGAACTATATTCCTCTATGCTTTTCAGAACATCTTTATGCAAAGCGCAGAAAACCTGAGTAAGAGCATTACCAGGCATATTGCACACGATACGTCTTGCCAAATAGTTTTCTACCAAATCAATCACCTTGAATATCTCATCTTCTGAAAGATTGTTGGCAGAGGCATATTTCAAAAATTGTATAAAGAATACATTAGTCACATCTGTTTCTATATTACAGATGTGGCGCATCTTTTCTGAAAGTTTTGCCGTAGATAGCTTTGCCTCTGTCACTTGCTGATAGTAGTGCGCATAATCAAGCATCTTGACTAATTCTTCCTTTCGGTCATGTCCGTCCATATACTTTTTCCATTCGTAGTAGATGTTTGACTGACGGACAGGACGCTGTAACTGTTGCTGAATGGTGAGATAGTCACGCAAGAACTTTGTTGGTTGGTTCTCGGTTGCCTGTTCTATCTTTTGCCAGTAGTTTTTGAAACACATATGCTGCTCCTCTGGTATCAAAGACATCAAGAGATAGTTGCGTATCTTGTCTGCTTCAGTAAGAGCCAAGCCTGTAGAGTTCAGACTTTCGAAGATAAGCTGGGCATCATCATCACTATCTAACTCTATTGATATGATTTGCAATCGTTCTATTGCATCAAGCAATTGGTCGAAAGAGAGTGCTTGCGGTTTTCTCGTCAACGAATCATAGAAATGGCGATAGTTGCGAGTAACCTTTGAGTCTTCATCAAAAGAGTCTTCTTCATTGAATATCTTATCGTAAGCGATACGGTCATTCTCTATGGGAACTAACTTGATTTTACGCTCAGAGTTACAGAACTTAGCTTTTAAGAAGACTTCGTATGCTTCGTCTATTTTTGACTCTTCGCTAATCTCAATAGCACCAGCTTTCACAGCTTTTATACCTGCCAACAAAAGAAGTGAAATGGTGGTCAAACGCTGTTGACCATCAATCACCAATCTATTGTAGCTGCTATCCGCAGATGATGTAACAATAGAGCCAAAGAAATGCGAACATCTGTTTGAACGGCTTAGTTTTACCAAGTCACTAAACAATTGGTCACAGTTGTCAATCAACCAATCGTAATTACGCTGATACACAGGTATTACAAATTGGATTTTATGACCTTCTATAAATTCATGTAATGGTTTTGCGTAACCTTTCATTGTCAGTTTTTTTTTGTTTATTCAACCAATCCCAACTCTTTCAGATAGCCTTCAATCTCCTTGTCAAGGTCGGCTCGTTTGGCTTCCAAATCCTTGATTTCCTTCATGACAGCATGAATGTCAATAGGTTCTTCTTCCTCGAAAGTATCAACGTAACGAGGAATGTTGAGATTGTAGTCGTTCTCAGCCACTTCTTGCAGTGTGGCAAGATGGCTGTACTTTTCTATCTCCTTGCGCTCACGATAGGTATCAACAATCTTCTTGATATGCTGCGGACGGAGCTTGTTCTGCGTCTTCACCTTCTCAAACTCCTTGCTGGCATCAATGAACAGAATGTTGTCATCCTCTTTACGGCATTTCTTGAACACCAAGATACAGGTCGGAATGCTTGTGCCATAGAAGATGTTGGCAGGCAGACCGATGATGGCATCCACATAGTTCTTTTTCTCGATGAGGAAACGGCGGATTACGCCCTCGGCATTGCCACGGAACAACACACCATGAGGAGCAACACAAGCCATTGTGCCACCTTCGTTGAGGTGGTATATCATGTGGAGAATAAAGGCATAGTCGGCAGTCTTGCGTGGTGCCAAGCGTCCTGCCTTGCTGAAACGGTCGTCGTTGTTGAACTTGTCGGCAGCACTCCATTCGGCAGAGAATGGTGGATTTGCTACCACTGCGTCAAACTGAGTATCGCCAAAAGCATCAGCCTCCAAAGTATCGCCATTCTCTATGCGGAAGTTGCTGAACTTGATGCCGTGCAGAAGCATATTCATGCGAGCCAAGTTGTAGGTCGTAGGGTTCTTCTCCTGTCCGAAAATCTCGTTTGCATGACCGATGCTTGCTGCACGGAGCAACAGCGAACCACTACCACAAGTAGGGTCATAGACATTGCGCAGACGAGCGTGACCGATGGTTACGATCTCAGCCAAGATACGGCTCACTTCCTGAGGAGTGTAGAACTCACCAGCTTTCTTGCCAGCACCAGCGGCAAATTGGCTAATCATATACTCGTAGGCATCACCAAGAATGTCAATCTCTTGCGATGCTTCCACACCAAAGTCAATATCATCAAGTGCAAGAAGAACATTGCTGACCAAAGTATTCTTGTCATCGGCAGTCTTGCCCAATTTTGGTGAAGCAAGGTCAATGTCAGAGAACAGTCCGCCAAAGTCTTCTTCGCTGTCCTGTCCGAGGGTACTGTCCTCTATACGCTTCAATGAGCGTTCGAGTAAAGGCAGGATGTTCTCCTTCTTCTTTACGCTTTCGATGACAGACGAGAACAGGAAGTTTGGTTCAATGAAGTAGCCGATATTCTCCAGACATTCGGTCTTCACCTCTTCCTGCAACGCCTCTACGTCTTCGTCCTTCTCCATAGCCCACAACTCCTTGAACGTCACCTCGTCGTCGACCAACGCGTCGTTGGCGTGCTTCTCTATCTTCTCCGACAGATACTTGTAGAAGATGAAGCCGAGAGTGAAATACATGAAGTCGCTTGCCGACATATTGCCGCGCAGCTTGTTTGCAACTTCCCAAAGTTGGTCACGGAGTTTCTGTTGTAATTCTTCGCTCATATCGTTATTTCCTTTTTTCTATTATTAAAATATCTCCCAATGCTACTTTGTAAGACTGGGATTTTGTTATGTTGTCAAATGGATATTCAGACTTGCTGTATTTATGTGCAACATCAATGATGCAGTTCCACGATGAAAAATTAGGTGCTTCTTCACTTGGGTCTAAGCACAGAATTTTTGTTATTGCATCTTCTTCATTGTTCGTTTCATAACCAACTGCAAGCATTGCATGCCCACCATCAGGAAAATCAGTTGATATAATAACAGACATTTCTTCATCAAGAGTATCGGCTATTATATCTATAATGTCATTGGTATCTTGTCGACACTTTCGTGTTGCAATAATTCCAAAGTCTTGTTCGTTGATTTCTTTTGCAAGTGTTGAAAAGTAATATCCGTTCCTTACCAAGCCTTGTTCTTCAAGGAAATGACTTAAAAATTTACCTTTCTGAGTCCGTCTGTCTGGCTTGTTGTAAATATTCAAGTCATCCTCTGTTACTACGCCAAGGCACAGCAATGCCATCGCCAAAGAATAGACAGAGCAAGCTCCATCCATATCTCCTTGGCGTTTATGCAACTTTACATACTTTCCATTGGCATCCTTTGCAAGGACACCTTTAGAACAAAGCCTTATCGTATTTATTACTTTTATCGAACTCATATATTATTCCCAACTGAATGTTCTTATAATAGAACGTAATTTATCGAGTATTCTTGTTAATGCCTTTCGCTTTTTTATCAATCCCAAGTGTTTCTCTTTCAATGCCTCCTGTATGATTTCTGGCTGTTCCTTTTGCAAGTAGTCATACTCCGAGAGGTAATGATTGAGCACGGAAGCCTCCAGGTCTTCTTCCTCGGCGAGGGTGTTGACTGCACTGTTGCGTTCGGTGACGATGTAGTTGTTCAACCGTTCTTCAAGGTCGCTTGTACCATCAGCCTTTTGTTTGCGAGCCATGAAGTTGTCGCGGTCGTCGTCTACGTTTTTCTGTATGAAGCCGTCAATGAGCTTCGCCTTGCTGCGAAGTTCTACATCCTTAATCATTGTGTCGATGATGTGCTTACGTCTTTCGGTATAGTCGGCGCTATAAGGATTGAGGTCGGCAATCAGTTCCAGTATGTAAGCTACATTGATGATGTCGCTGTGCAGCAGTTCGAGGCAGAAGTCGATGTCCTTCAGACCAGTAGCGTCGTCTCGCTGCGGGTCGGGTTCGGACGCCATGCTTGATTCGTCGTTCGGAGTTTGATAGCCGTTCTGCTTGTCTTCGTTCTTTATAGCAAACGAATCGTATATATCGAGATACTTGCTGCGGAAATCCATGAACTGTTGTTCTGTCATTCCGAGGTCGGGAGCATCCTCCTCAAACTCATCATACACTTGTATCTCTGCGTGTTTTTTGATGATGTCACGGAAAGCGAGGATAAACTGCTTCTTGTCGTTCTCACTCTGCAAATAGTCCACATAGTGCGGTTCGGGATAATGCTCCAAGAAGTCCTTTGTCAGTTCTTGATAGTGGGTTTTGACATCATCAAATGGCGGACGTACAATATCTTCAAGATTATTGCTGTTGCTGAACAGTTTGATTGACTCGTCCACCTTGCTTTTCAAATCACGGAAGCAAACAACCTTTCCGAAACGCTTCTTCTCGTTCAACACACGGTTGGTACGGCTGAAGGCTTGCAACAAGCCATGGTACTCCATGTTTTTGTCAACATAGAGCGTGTTGAGTTTCTTGCTGTCAAAGCCAGTAAGGAACATACCGACAACCAAGCAAAGGTCAAGAGACTTCATGTCTGCCTTCTTTTTCTTCATGCGAAGGTTGATATCGTCATAATACGCACGGAAGTTCTCGGTAGTAAAACTTGTTCCATACATATTATTATAGTCGTCCATTATGGCTTGCAGTTCGTCTGCATCGCCTGTGCTGTCACTTGCAAAGCCACCGGTGTTCATGCCTGTCTGTTCGTCGTCTTGGCTGCTGTTGGCAGCGTATGTGAAGACTGCTCCAATCCTAATCTTCGGGTTGAGACTCTTGAATATCTTGTAGTAACGGATTAGCATCGGCACTGACTGCACGGCAAACAATGCGTCAAACTCTCCATCGAATGTTGACTTATTGAAATTATTAAGGATAAATTTTGCTATCTCCGTCATGCGGTCTTGGTCGGCATTATCCACATCCTCATTGCCGTGGTAATACTCCACAAGAAAACCAAGCACATTTTCATCGGCAATGGCATCCTTTATCAAGTATTTGTGAAGACAGTTGCCGAAAATTTCCTTTGTGGTATGTCCGTCCACCGCATTCTCAACAAAGATAGGTGTGCCAGTAAAACCGAATATCTGCGTGTTGTCGAAGAACTTTACGATGTTCTTGTGGCAATCTCCGAAATGGCTTCGATGACACTCATCGAATATCATCACGATGCGAGAATGGCGTATTTCCTCAATACGACTGCTATACCACTGCTTGCTGACAGCTGCATTAAGTTTCTGAATGGTGGTAATAATAATCTTTGAATTACTGTGCAGACGCTTCACCAATTCGTCTGTGTTGTCGGTACTGTCAACGGCACCAGGCTCAAAAGCCTCGTATTCGGCTTGGATCTGCGTGTCGAGGTCGTGGCGGTCTACCACGAACATAACCTTATCCACATCGTCCAACTCCGATACGAGTTGGGCTGCCTTGAATGATGTCAAGGTCTTTCCTGCACCAGTTGTATGCCAGATATAGCCGTTATCGTTAGAGTTTTCCACACGGTCGAGAATCTTCTCCACTGCATAGAACTGATAAGGACGAAGCACCATCAGACACTTGTCACCCTCATGCAATACAATGTACTTGCCAATAATCTTGCCCAACGTGCACTTGTCGAAGAACACTGTGGCAAACTTCTCCAAGTCGTTGAAAGGCACATTGGCTGCATCTGTCCAGTTGAAAGTGAATTTATATCCGCTATTCGGATTATTTGCAAAATAGCGAGTGTTTACACCATTGGATATGACGAACAGTTGGATGTAGTCAAACAGTCCATGGAAAGAAGTTTTGTGATAACGTTGTATCTGGTTGTATGCCTGTTTCAGTTCCACACCTCTGCGCTTCAGTTCTATCTGAACCAATGGCAGACCATTGATAAGTATCGTCACATCGTAACGACACTTCTTTCTGCCCTCAACCGTAATCTGATTGGAAACTTGGAACTCGTTCTGACACCAGTGAGTGCGGTTCAAGAACTCCACCCACAGGCGTTCACCGCTTTCCAGTTCAAGAGGAAAGAGGTCTCGCAGTTTCTTTGCCTTTTCAAAGCGAGTGCCACCTTCAAGATAGATAAGTATCTTTTCAAACTCAGACTCTGTAAATTCGGTACGACCCAATTCTTCCAACTTCTTCTTGTTGTGTTTCTCCAACTGTTTCTTGAAGTTGGCAGACAGGTTTTTCTCTTCTTCAATATGAACATACTCGTAGTTCATCTTTTGAAGAGTATCTATAAGTCCGTTTTCGAGGGCAGCTTCACTTTGTACTGACATATCTTATCTTTTTTATCGTTACACTTATTATCTTAGACGTATTTCGCTTTGTACCATTTATATTTAGCTATTGCCATTTCGCCTACAAAGATAACTGATTTTAATGAGAAAGCACAACAGTAGGGTTGCTTTCTCTTTTATGTGTGAAAATAATATGTTGAAATTGATATTATGACACTTTTGCCGAGGCTTATACAGGTAAGCTCTTAATAACTCGGCAAAAACTCGGCAATTTCATAAAAGCAAAAATCCTAACTGCTCAATATCAAGCAGTTAGGATTCTGTATGGTGCGCCTGAAAGGACTCGAACCTTCACGTCCTAAAACACCAGATCCTAAGTCTGGCGCGTCTACCAATTCCGCCACAAGCGCATTAGCGGATGCAAAGTTAGTGAAAAATGATGAGACTGGCAAAATATTATGTGACTTTTATGATCCGCACCGACCGGTGCGGATGCTCGTAACGGTCGGCGCGGATGCTCGTATCGACCGACGCAGATGTCCGTATCGACCGACGCGGATGTCTGTATCGACCGACGCGGATGGCAAATCTTGATATATTACTTCTGAAGTGCTTCTATGAATAGCTTCATCTCTGCCTCGTGTGCCTTTGCTTTGAGGAAGAGGTGCCACTGGTTGCGGGCGCGTGTGAGGTTATGCTCGGCATACTGACACTTCCAGTAGTGGTCGCCCGAGAGGTAGTCCCAGAGGAAGCGCACGCACTGCATGTAGGGGAAGAGTTCGGCAGCGTATGGCAAGAGCGACACTTCGAGCGGAGTGAGGAAGCGTTGTGCCGACTCTAAGTAGCCGCGTGTGAATGCCTCGAAGATGTCCATGCGGAAATCAATCTTCTCGTACTCGGGCGAGTCTTCGGCAATGGTGTTGGCAGCGGTGCGCAGGAAGTCGCCGTAGTCGCTGACGAAGAGCGACGGCATCACGGTGTCGAGGTCTATCACGCAGAGCACCTTGCCCTGTTTGTCGAACATCATATTGTTCACCTTCGTGTCGCAGTGGCACACGCGCTTCTGCAGTTTGCCCTCGGCGAGGAGTCGTTCGCCCAGGCACATCTCGTCCATGTACGCCTCAATCTCTTCTACGAACAGCTTCACGCTCTCGGCGCGTCCAACGGGGTCTTCGGCGTACACCTTGCGCAGCTGGTCGCGGCGTAGGCACATGTTGTGGAAGTCGGGGATTGTCTCGCCCAACTGGTCGGCTATGTCAGCCAGCCGCGCCTCGAAGTCGCCGAACGCCTTGCCTGCGTCGTAGGACGATTCGGGTGTCACGGTTTCCATCGTCACGGCATCGCTGATGAATACCGACACGCGCCAGTAGTTCTCACCGTCGAAGAAGTAGGTCTTGCCCTCGGCGGTGGGCACGAAGCGCAGCACACGACGGTCGAGGTCGTCGACACCTTCCGCCTTCAGCTGCTCGCGGATGTGGTTGGTCACGGTCTCCACGTTGTGCTGCAGCATATCGACATCGGTGAAGATGTGGTGGTTGATGCGTTGCAGAACGTAGTCGGGGCGGTCTGTTTCAGCGGTCTGTATGCGGTATGTGTCGTTGATGAGTCCGTTGCCGAGTGGCTTGATGTCGCTCACGGTGCCCTCGATGAGGAATTTGCTGGTTATGTTGTTTAGATTGTTCATAGTTTTTATTATTTGATTTTTGCAAATTTACTGCTTTTTATTAGAATAGATGATGTTATGGCGGCTTATTTCGCTTTTTTGCAGTAACTTTGTGGTGATAGACAAATAAAAAACTAATCATAATGCAATCAAAAAAACAACTCCTTGCGCTTCTTGCGCTTTGTGCCTTGGGGTCTGCCAACGCTTTCGCCGAGCGGAACACCCCTTTGAAATATTGGTTCGACCGTCCGACGACTATGCGCGGACAGGCTGTGTGGCTCGCTTCGAGTCCCGACCGTATGCCTACCGAGCGCCAGTTGGTGCGTGCCGGCGACTTGGTGAACAACCCCGACCCCGAATGGGAGTCGCAGTCGCTGCCTATCGGCAACGGCAATATCGGCGGCAATGTGCTCGGCTCGGTTGAGGCTGAGCGCATCACGTTCAACGAGAAGACGCTCTGGCGTGGCGGTCCGAACACCTCGCGTGGTGCTGCTTACTACTGGGACGTGAACAAGCAGTCGGCTCATGTGGTGGGCGAGATACGCGAGGCGTTCACCAAAGGCGACTGGCAGAAGGCGGAGTTGCTCACACGCAAGAACTTCAACAGCGTGGTGCCCTACGAGGCTGATGCCGAGGAGCCGTTCCGCTTCGGCAGCTTCACTACCGCCGGCGAGTTCTACATTGAGACCGGACTCAGCTCAGTGGGAATGACCGACTATCGCCGTGAGCTTTCGCTCGACTCTGCTCTTGCGAAGGTGAGCTTCTGCAAGGACGGCGTGCAGTACGAGCGCGAGTATTTCGTGTCGCATCCTGCCAACGTGATGGCGGTGCGCTTCGCTGCCTCGCAGCGTGGCAAGCAGAACCTCGTGTTCTCCTACGCTCCCAACCCCGTATCGACGGGCGAGATGAAGGCGGACGGCACCGACGCGCTCTGCTGGCTGGCACGTCTCGACAACAACAGTATGGAGTACGCCGTGCGCATAAAGGCTGTGGCTAAGGGCGGTGCGGTGAGCAACGAGGGCGGCAAGCTCACGGTGAAGGATGCCGACGAGGTTGTGTTCCTCATCACTGCTGACACCGACTACCGACCCAACTACGACCCCGACTTCAGCGACCCGAAGGCTTACGTAGGTGTAGACCCTGCGCAGACTACTGCCGACTGGCTCGCCAAGGCTGCCACAAAGGACTACGCCTCGCTGCTCAACGAGCACTATGCCGACTATTCGGAGCTTTTCAACCGCGTGCGTCTGAACATCAACAACGCTTCGGTTGATGCCGACGACCTGCCCGTGAACCGCCGTCTTGAGGCTTACCGCCAGGGCAAGCCCGACTACTACTTGGAGCAGCTCTACTATCAGTTCGGTCGCTACCTGCTCATCTCGTCGTCGCGTGCCGACAATCTGCCGGCTAACCTGCAGGGCTTGTGGCACAACAACGTCGACGGACCGTGGCGCATCGACTATCATAACAACATCAACCTACAGATGAACTACTGGCTGGCTTGCCCGACGGGACTCTCGGAGTGCGAGCTGCCGCTCTTCAACTTCATCCGCACGCTCGTGAAGCCGGGCCGTGTAACGGCGAGGTCGTACTTCGGCACACGTGGCTGGACAACGTCCGTATCGGGTAATATCTTCGGCTTCACATCGCCGCTTTCGAGCGAGGATATGTCGTGGAACTTCTCGCCGTTCGCCGGTCCGTGGCTCGCCACTCACCTCTGGAACTACTACGACTTCACGCGCGACCGCCGCTTCCTCGCCGACAACTACGACATACTGAAGGAGTCAGCCGACTTCGCGTCCGACTATCTCTGGCATCGTGCCGACGGTGTGTACACCGCCGCTCCGTCCACATCGCCCGAGCACGGACCTGTTGACGAGGGTGCTACGTTCGCCCACGCCGTGATACGCGAAGTGCTCCTGGATGCTGTAGAGGCTAACCGCGTGTTAGGCAAGAGTGCCAAGGAGCGCCGTCAGTGGGAGGACGCGTTGAAGCATCTCGCGCCGTATAAGATAGGTCGCTACGGACAGCTCATGGAGTGGTCGACGGACATCGACGACCCGAAGGACGAGCATCGCCACGTAAACCACCTCTTCGGTCTGCACCCTGGTCGCACCGTGTCGCCCGTCACAACGCCCGAACTGGCTAAGGCATCGCGTGTGGTGCTCGAGCATCGTGGCGACGGCGCAACGGGATGGTCGATGGGCTGGAAACTCAACCAGTGGGCACGCCTGCACGACGGCAATCATGCCTACACGCTCTACGGCAATCTGCTGAAGAACGGCACGCTCGACAACCTCTGGGACACGCACGCTCCGTTCCAAATCGACGGCAACTTCGGCGGAACAGCCGGCGTAACCGAGATGCTTATGCAGAGCCACATGGGATTCGTTCATCTGCTGCCTGCACTGCCCGATGCTTGGACTGAAGGCTCAGTGAGCGGACTGCGTGCAAAGGGCAACTTCACCGTGTCTATCAGCTGGAAGAACGGCAAGCTCGCTGAGGCGACAATACTCTCCGGCTCGGGCGAACCGTGCGAGGTACGCTACGGCGAGTCGGTGCTGAAGTTCAAGACAAAGCGAGGCGGAAGCTATAAGGTCGTGTTCTGCGAGAACAAGCTTGTAGGGGGTGCACTTGTCTCAAGTGCACCAACCAAGTAAAATACCAATTAGTTGGTGCACATTCTGCTCAGTTGGTGCACATTCTGTTCGGTTGGTGCACTTGAGACAAGTGCACCCCCATGAAACAACAAAGGTCGAGCGAAGTCGCTCGACCTTTGTTGTCTTTGTATTATTAATACTCATCCTCTTCGTTGCAGTTGTCATCATACTCCCACGAGTCGAAGTAGTTGCGCGATGGAGCGAAGTGATCGCCGCCACCGTAGCCCGGTTCCGGGTCTCCAATATTGCCAGTTCCGCCACCGTCACCAATCGATCCTGCCATTATGCTCATTGCCTCTATTTCCACTGTTGTAATAGATGGCTTTATATAAAGTTTTCTTTTCATGTTTAATGTTTAAGATGTTATGTTTACTTTACTACGACCTTCTTGCCGTTCTGGACATAGATGCCGCTCTTCAGTGTGCTGAGTGAGTTGCCTACGCACTGTCCCTGCAGGTTGTACACCGGCGTGTTGCTTTCCTCAGTGTCGAATATTTCGCCGAGCGATGTTGTCGCTCCGTAGAGGTTGGCACGCAGCTTCTTGATGTCTGTGCCCTCCGGCACGATGAAGTATGCACGCAAGCCGTTCATCTGGCAAGCTTCCGCATCAGCCGGGTAGTAGAACTTGTTGCCGGCACCGATGTATATGTTCGTCTTGTCCTGCACCAGTGTTACGTGGTTGTAGATACCCTTCATCTGCACTGTGCTTGCATCGCCTACAGCCTGCGGGTTGCCGTTATCGTCGAGTCCTGTTGCCACCATGCTTACTCCCTCGAAGGTCGGGTTCTTCACAACGGCGTTGCCAGGCTTCATGATGTACGGCTTGCCAGCCTCTATGTTCTCTACAGTTGCAAAGTACACAATATTGTTCTCGCATCTGCCTTCGTATGTGCGGAGCTGTGTGCCCTCGCCGAAGTACTGTGTCACCTGGTCTTTATCGAGTGCGAACGGCACGCAGAATGAGTTCCAGTGGCTTGCTTCGAGCGTGCGCTGCAGCGTTACGTTTGCGTTCTCGTATGTCTCGATGACGTTGTCTGTCTTTGTCTCGTCGAGAGTGTAGTTCTTTGCTTTCGGTACTTCTACTGTGACGATGATTTTTGTGGCACGAGCCTGATCAGTATTTTTAAATACAACTTCCTTAGCAGAACCCACCCAACAGAGATCATATTTTGTGTCTGTAGTAAATGCTCCGTCTTTACCATCGTATTTCAAGTTGGTAATAGGTTTGTCACCCTTTACGAATTCAATCTTCGTGATTTTACCGATCTTGGTTGAGATAGTATGGGTTGAACTATAGAAGCGATAATTATCATCGCGTCCTAATGCAGCACTTTTTGAAGAAATCAGGACACATCCCTTTTCCACTGTATCATCAGCAGTTGTTGATGAATTATTTCCCTTATCTACGCCAGCAACGAACTCGATGCTTGTTTCTTCTACTGCACTGTTGATTACCTTCAGCGTGCATGTAGCCGTTGTCTCCTTATAGGTACCAGTAGCAGCACCGGTAGCGGTGATGGTGTATGTGCCACGCTTAGAAATCATAATGTAGCCTGTTGATGCATCTATCTCAACATCTTCGTCTTTAGGAGATATAGTGTAGGTTACTTTGAGGTTGTTAGGGTTCTGCAGCACATCTACAGCATTGAATGTTACAATACCGTCTGTTGCTTCTGCTAAATCTGCGTTGTAACTCTCTGCTGCGAACTTGAAGTCGGCATCAGTTGTGCGATGGTCTTCAATCACGAGCTTGTAGGACGCAGTGCCTGCAGCATACTTGTCTGTTGCAGCCGATGTAGCGGTGATGGTCACCTCGCCAGTCTTGTATAAGTGAATTGTATTGCCCTCAACCTTTGCGGTTGTGTCGTCAGAGCTTGCGTATGTGATAGCAGATGCGTCAAGGTCTTCAGGCTTGGTGATGGTCTGAAGGTCAATAGTGCCCGCTACTAACTCCTTTGTTACAGTTGCCTCGGCGAATGAGAGGGCAGGAGCAGCCTTCTTCTCTGCTGTTGTGACGATGATTTGGGTGACGTTTTTTATTACACTTCCTGGATTTGTGAATGTTACAGACTCCTCATAGCCAGTCCAAGTGCCAGAGGCTTTGTCGTAAGTGTTTTTGTCTGTTGTGAAATTTGGGCCTGTAGTATTAGAATGAATAAACTTGATGCTTGTAATTACTCGTGTAGGATCGGTAAGTGAGAACGTTGTTTTGTTATCACCACCATAGAAGCGGTAGTCGCCATATCCACCCAAAGCAGCACTTGTACTTTCTATTTTTACAATACTTTTCGTGAGTTGGTCTTTTTTTTGGTCTTTTTTAGATGTCTTATCTGTTTTAACATCGAACGTAATCTCCGACAAATCAACAGCCTTCTTGTTCGTAATCTGATACGTAGCAGTAGAGCCAGAGTATTGTGTTGGGTCTGCAGGTGTGAATGTGGCAGTGATGGTTGTTGTGCCATATACAGTTGCGTTGATGGTTACTGCGCCCGTTGTGGGGTCGACAGTAGCCACAGCGTCGCCCGAAGCTGCGTATGTGATAGTGCCGGCAATGTTGTTAGCTTCGGTAGCGGTGTAGCCCGTGAAGTCTGTGCCGGCATCGGTCTTGCCTTCGGTAAGAGTGACATCGGTGCCATTAAAGGACAGAGAAGTAGCGATGTGGTTGTCTTTGTTTTCGACAACGTATGAGTCGGTAGATGTTTGGTAGGTGTCTGTTTTAGGCAGGGTGGCTGTGATGGTAGCCTCGCCAAACTTGGTGTTGGTGAATGTCAGTTCGCCGGTTTTAGAGTCAACGGTTACGATGTCTGCATCAGAGCTTGTATATTCAATAAGGTTAGATAAGTCGGTGTTGTCGTCGCTCTTTGTAGCGGTAGCTGTAGGCGCAGTAAAACCCTCAAGCGTGCCATTGGTGAATGTGAATGTCTTGCCGGAGTTGGTGCCAAATGTGGTAGTGGTTGGGGGGTAGAGGTTTCAGAATTACTTATATAGTAGTCGACACCATTAATAGAAATAATACCATTATTTCCTGCTTTCTTTATGTCAATTACAAATTTATAAAAGAGGTTTTTTGCAGGTTTTGTAACGTTGAAGGTGAGGTCGCCGGTAAAAGTACTATTGCTACCGAAGCTGCCGTCTATAGTTTCAACGATGTTGTTGCATTTTTTATCGCTTGCAGTGATTAGACGAACTGAATTTACTTTGTCTAAAGAACTTGCTGTTTTAATCTTTACAACTACTTTAGTGACAGCCTCGGTGTAGGCAGCATCGTTCACGATAGCAGCTACTGATGCATTCTTTTGGCTGCCGCATTTGATGTATGTCCAGCTCCAGTTGTTGTTGTTGAAGTTGCTCACGCTCCATGAGTCATCGCCAATCTTAGCTGTCCATGTTTTTGCGTATGTCTGACATTTGTTGTTGGCTTTGTTATCGTCAGGGAAAGACAGCGACTTCCACGCAGTCTCGTCCTGTGCCATTCCCACCGTGCACACAATCGTGAGCAGTGTGAGCATAAAAAATCGTAAATGTTTAGTCATAATATGTAATTTTTAATGTTATAGGCTTGTCGTTATGTCGTTAAAATTACGAATGTTGTAGTTGAGATAAGGGATGTTGTTTCTTTGAATGCAAAATTACATCTAATGTTTTTTATTTGTATTAAAATAATATTTAAATAATGTAAAAAGGGTATGGCAAGAATGCCATACCCTCCTATTGGTCTGTGGTTGCGTGGGTATGGCAAGGATGCCATACCCTCCTATTGGTTTGTGGTTGCGTGGGTATGGCAAGGATGCCATATCCTCCTATTGGTTTGTGGTTGCGTGGGTATGGCAAGGATGCCATACCCTCCTATTATTACTCATAAACCCAGTAGCCGGTGGTCTGCTGTTGTGCTGTGCCGTCCTTAGCCGGAGCAGCTGCAGCGGATGTTTTGCGAAAGTAGCCTACGAGTGTTACGTCGAAGATGAGTGTGGAGTAGGCTGCGCCCGGCGTGGCTGACGAGCCGTATGCCAGCTGATGGGGCATGTACACGAGCCATCTATCGCCGATGTGCATGTTCTGCAGTGCTGTGGCGAAGCCTTTCACCACTCCGCTCACGGCGAAGGTGCGTGGCTTCATCGTGCTGAGGTTGTACTCGCCCTGCCACGACTTGTCGAAGACATAGCCCTCGGCGTAGCTTGTGGATGGCAGCAGACGGCCGCTGTAGTGCACCTTCACCGAGTCGGTGAAGAACGGGCAGCCCGAGCCCGTGCCAGCGTTGAGCACGTTGGCAAGCACGAAGTCGTAGCTATGCGTAGCCACCTGGTCGTTGAGGCTCCATGAGCGTAGCACCTTCCAGTCGGCAGCACCACCCGCCACCAGCTGCTTCACCTCGGCATACTTCTTGTCGTAGTATGCCTCGTTGGTCTTTCGCCAGTTGGGGAACTCCTCCTTCTCGTTGTCGGTCTCGCTGCACGACGACAGGCTTGCTGCGAAGACGGTCGTCATGGCGAGGAGTATGAATAAATAGTATTTCTTCATTTAGTATGTTTTTACTGCAATTTCTTGAGCAGGCTTGTGATGCTCACCTTGTCCTCGATGATGCTGAGGAGTTGGTCGATGCTCACGCGCTCCTGCTCCATTGTGTCGCGGAAGCGGAGTGTCACGGTGTTGTCCTGCAGTGTGTCGTAGTCGACGGTCACGCAGAACGGTGTGCCCACTGCGTCCTGACGGCGGTAGCGTTTGCCGATGGTGTCCTTCTCGTCGTAGCTTGTGTTGAAGTGGAACTTCAGGTTGTTCACAATCTCGCGAGCCTTCTCGGGCAGTCCGTCCTTCTTAACGAGCGGTAGCACGGCGAGCTTTGTCGGCGCGAGTGCGGGCGGGAGCATGAGTACGACGCGTGTCTCGCCGTTTTCGAGCTGCTCCTCTTTATAAGAGTGGCACATCACGCTGAGGAACATGCGGTCTACGCCGATAGATGTCTCGATGACGTACGGAGTGTACGACTCCTTGGTCTGCGGGTCGAAGTACTTGATTGAGCGGCCCGAGAACTTCTCGTGCTGCGAGAGGTCGAAGTTGGTGCGGCTGTGGATGCCCTCTACCTCCTTGAAGCCGAACGGCATGTGGAACTCGATGTCGGTAGCGGCGTTGGCGTAGTGAGCCAGCTTCTCGTGGTCGTGGAAGCGGTAGTTCTCGGCGCCGAAGCCAAGAGCCTGGTGCCACTTCATGCGCAGCTCCTTCCACTTCTGGAAATACTCGAGCTCGGTGCCCGGCTGCACGAAGAACTGCATCTCCATCTGCTCGAACTCGCGCATACGGAAGATGAACTGGCGTGCCACAATCTCGTTGCGGAACGCCTTACCGATCTGTGCGATGCCGAACGGAATCTTCATGCGGCCCGTCTTCTGTACGTTGAGGTAGTTGACGAAGATGCCCTGTGCTGTCTCCGGACGGAGGTACACCTTGTTAGAACCGTCGGCTACGGAGCCCATCTCTGTAGAGAACATGAGGTTGAACTGGCGCACGTCGGTCCAGTTCTTTGTGCCGCTGATCGGGTCTACGATCTCCTCGTCTATGATGATCTGCTTCAGCTCGGCGAGGTCAGGTCCCTGCATAGCCTCTGTATAGCGTGCGTGGAGAGCGTCGCGCTTCTGCTGGTGTTCGATTACGCGAGCGTTTGTAGCGCGGAACTGTGCCTCGTCGAAGCTCTCGCCGAAGCGCTTGCGTGCCTTGGCAATCTCCTTCTCAATCTTCTCGTCGTACTTCGCAATCTGGTCCTCGATGAGAACGTCGGCACGATAGCGCTTCTTTGAGTCGCGGTTGTCGATGAGCGGGTCGTTGAATGCGTCTACGTGTCCGCTTGCCTTCCAGATAGTAGGGTGCATGAAGATGGCAGAGTCGATGCCCACGATGTTGTCGTGGAGCAGCACCATGCTCTTCCACCAGTATTGTTTGATGTTGTTCTTCAGTTCTACACCGTTCTGTCCGTAGTCGTACACTGCAGCCAGTCCGTCATAAATCTCGCTACTTGGGAATACGAAACCGTACTCCTTACAGTGACTCACGATTTTCTTGAAAACGTCTTCTTGTGCCATTTTTATATGTATTTTATTATAATTTTAGTTGCAAAGTTACGCTTTTTTGATTAATTACGTAGCGTTTAAGGAGTTAAATGTTATGAAACGGTTGTTTTGCGGTGGTAGTTGTGTGGTGTTGTAGTGATGGTTAAGTCATCGGACAGCGTACGGAATCTGATCGGACAGCGGACGGAATCTGATCGGACGGCGGACGGAATCTGATTGGGCGGCGTACGGAGCACGATGGTAAAAGTTGTGCTAATTAGGGAATTTCCCATTACCGATTAGGGAAAATCCCTTTGGCTTGCAGTAACAAAAGCATAACTTTGCAAGCGAAAGGAAACCTCAAGGGGCAGTCAAGGGGGTGCAGTTGTCTCAACTGCACCAACAGAGTAGAAAGCTCTGTTTGTGCACATCTTGCTTTGTTGGTGCACTTGAGACAAGTGCACCCCCTGAGAAGCACCCCCTGAGAGGCACCCCCTTAAGATAAGTATAACTTTTAAAAACAGAGATATTATGAAACGGTTATTCGCAACAATAGTAATGGTGCTTGGCTTCGCGGTAGCAGCCGGCGCAATGAGTTACAGTCAGGCACGCGAACAGGCGTTGTTCCTCACCGATAAGATGGCTTACGAGCTGAACCTCACCGACGACCAGTATGAGGCGGCTTACGAGATAAACCTCGACTATCTGCTCAGTGTCAACTCCGACGACGAACTCTACGGCGACTACTGGCGTTGGCGTAACATCGACTTCAGCTATGTGCTCCTCGACTGGCAGTACCGTATGTTCTGCGAGGCAGCCTACTTCTATCGTCCGCTCTACTTCAGTGCAGGCGTTTGGCACTTCGCTATATACGCTCGCTATCCGCACCGCGACTACTTCTACTTCAATCGTCCGACGGTGTACGTGAGCTATCGTGGCGGCCACTCGTGGCGTCAGAACAACGGCAGCTCGTGGTACAGCGGCAGAACATTCGGTTCGCGCCGTGGTGGCGATGCCCACTTCGGTATGCGCGACGGCTTCAAGCGCGGCGACTACGGACGTGGCAATTGCCAGTCGTTCGGCTCGCGTGGCAACCGTAGGGTGGAGAGCAGAGGTAACAGTGGGTTCGGCTCGCGCCGCGACAACAGCGGAAGCGGTTTCGGCTCGCGCAGCTCGTCGGGCTTTGGCTCAAGCCGTGGATCTGGCTTTGGCAGTCGTGAGAGTAGCACGCGCACAACGGTGCGTCAGCCCGAGAGCAATAGAGGCTTTTCAGGCAGTAGCTTCGGCTCGCGCCGCGACAACTCGTCGGGCTCGTCAGCCCCACGCTCAACGTTCAAGCCGTCGGGCTCGTCAAGACACTCGTCGTCGTTTGGAGGCGGTGGCTCGTCGTCAAGAGGTGGTGGTTTTGGCTCGCGCAGATAACTTTTAGGGGGTGCACTTGTCTCAAGTGCACCAACAAAGCGGAAGGTGTACCAATAGAACATTCTACTTGGTTGGTTTTCTACTTGGTTGGTGCAGTTGAGACAACTGCACCCCCTAAGTGTGCACCCCCTTTAGCTACTTCCTCATGCTCTGCTCCTTGCGGTATTGCGTTGGCGACATGCCGAGGTGGCTCTTCGTGAACTTACCGAAGAACGAGAGGTTGGGGAAGCCCAACAGCTCCGATATCTCTTTTATGGAGAGGTTAGAACGGCGCAGATATTTCTCTATCGCCTTCACCGTGTAGCTGTGTATCCAGTCGAGCGCCGTGCGCCCCGTCACCTGTTTTGTGATGTTCGAGAGATACTTCGGCGTGATGCACATCTCCTGCGCATATTTCTTCACGGGCTGCATCCTGCCGTTGTTCGCCGACAGCATCTCGATGAAGCGCTGGAAGAGCAAGTTGGCCTGCTTGAGATTACCCCCTTCGATGCTATACTCCACGTAGGGCGTGATGATGGCGAACAGCTCGTAGATGGAACTTAGCAGCAAGCAGTGCATAATCTCCTTATGATAGAAACCATGCGGATTCTTTATCTTGTGTGCAATGATGGCATAGTACTTCAAGAACATCTGTTGGCGTTCCTCGTTGAGGTGGATCACGGGGTTATGCGATACGTAACCGAGCAGATTAAGATAGTCGCGGTTCACCTGCACACTGGCTTGGGCTGCCTTGCTCGACACGCCGACACTTTTCGAGTCGTAGTCGGGCGATACCATCACGTTTTCCCATGTGCTGCTGGGCAGACAGATAATCACGTCGCCAGCCTTTGCGGTATATGCGTTGGAGCTGGTTTCAAATTGTATACGTCCCTTTGTGCAGTAGACCATCATAATCATATCAAACTTGAACGTGCCGTCTACCTGCAGCACCTTGTCGATGCCGTCGAGCACAACCATGTCGCCATCTATGTAGTCGGCATTGCCACAATTAGCGATAAGTCCCATGTCAATCTTCAGTTCTGTCATTTCGTTAGCCATTATGTTTCATAATTAAGATTCGTATGCAAAGTTATTTTGTCATCCGCAAAGGTAGTCATTATTTCCATACCGATATTATTCCGTTTTGCCGATTTTGTATTCTTTAGGTCAGATTTCATAAAATTATTACGCCTAACGCTGGTTATGAATAGTGTAAAGTAGTAGAAAAAGACGTAAACCAGTCATTAGATGACAGAAAAGTTGTAACTTTGCACGAACATTAGGCAATTAGTAAGCAAATACATATAAATAAAAACAAAAATAAGAGAAAATGAATGTAGCTATTGTTGGTGCGAGTGGCGCCGTAGGACAGGAGTTTCTGCGCATCCTCGCCGAGAGAGAGTTCCCCATTGACAATTTAGTGTTGTTTGGTTCTGAGCGTTCGGCTGGAAAGAAATACACGTTCAAAGGTAAGGAGTATGAGGTGAAGCTCTTGCAGCACAACGACGATTTCAAGGACATCGACGTTGCGTTCACATCGGCTGGTGGTGGCACCTCTAAGGAGTATGCCGAGACTATCACTAAGTACGGCGCAGTGATGATCGACAACTCGTCGGCGTTCCGCATGTGCGACGATGTACCATTGGTAGTGCCGGAGTGCAATGCCGAGGATGCTCTGAAGCGTCCGCGTGGTATCATCGCCAACCCTAACTGCACCACTATTATGATGGTGGTAGTGCTGAAGCCGCTGGAGCAGCTCAGCCACATCAAGCGCATACACATCGCCAGCTACCAAAGCGCATCGGGCGCAGGCGCAGCTGCCATGGCAGAGCTGCAGGAGCAGTATCGCGAGCTGGTGAACAACGAGCCGGTGAAGGTGGAGAAATTCCCGCACCAGTTGGCGTATAACGTCATCCCGCAGATTGATGTCTTCACCGACAACGGATACACCAAGGAGGAGATGAAGATGTTCAACGAAACACGCAAGATCATGCACAGCGACGTGCGCTGCTCTGCGATGTGCGTGCGCGTCAGCTCGCTCCGCTCTCACTCCGAGTCGGTATGGATTGAGACCGAACGCCCCATCAGCGTCGAGGAGGCTCAGAAGGCAATCGCTGCGGCTCCTGGATGCACACTGAAGGACGACCCGCAGAACCTCGTCTACCCGATGCCGCTGGAGACAGCCGGCAAGGACGACGTGTTCGTAGGCCGCGTGCGCAAGGATCTCGCCGACGACTGCGGACTCACGTTCTGGCTCTCGGGCGACCAGATCCGCAAGGGTGCTGCGCTCAACGCGGTGCAGATTGCTGAGTACCTGTATAAGGTGGGCGACCTGAAGTAAGCGGTTCTCCCACAGATTTATTCTGCTGAGATATTCTCCCACAAATTCCACGGATTTTCATAGATGGGACTTATACAAAGAACTCCCACTGAATTCACGGAATTCACAGAAGCTTCTTAGGAGGGTATGGCATTCTTGCCATACCCACGCCTTCGGCATAATCCTCCCACAGATTCCACAGATTTTCACAGATGGAACTGATACAAAGAACTCCCACAGATTCCACAGATTTTCACAGAAGTACTTATACAAAGAACTCCCACAGAATTCACAGAATTCACAGAAGTTTAGGTGCATTTATTGCAGTGTGAGTATGGCAGGAATGCCATACCATCCTATACATCTGTGTAAATCCGTGAAATCTGTGGGAGTTTTCTCTATAAGTACTTCTGTGAATTCCGTGGAATCTGTGGGAGTTTTTCTCTATAAGTACTTCCGTGAATTCCGTGAATTCTGTAGGAGTTTTCTCTATAAGTACTTCCGTGAATTCTGTGGATTCTGTGGGAGTTTTCAGTTCCCTCTATTCTGTGGGAGCGTTAGAACTTGAGTTTCACGCTTGCACCAGCCATTACCCAGATGCCCGGCTGCTTCACGTTGCCCAGGTCGTAGTAGTGGTGGTTTGTGATATTGTCAGCCTTTACATATATATTGTATGTAGGCGCAGACCACTGCAAGCGCACATCCACCTTTGTGTACGGATGATAACCGTTCATGCGCTCCTGCCAACGCAGCGCCCACGACGCCGTGAGCTGTCGCCAGATGCGATGGTCAACCTGCAGCGTAGCCTTGTGGCGCAGATACTCTAAGGCGTAGAGCGAACCGAAGACATCACCGTCGGTAGAGTGCTTCTGATGGATGAACGCATAGCCAGCCTTTATGCGCGTGATGAAGAACTTCGGCAGCAACTCCTGCAGGTGCAGCGCAGCATCAACGGAGTAACCCATGTTGTCGAGCTTACCGATGTTCATAGCCTGATACTTCTTGCTCTCAGCCGTAGGGTACACCCAGTCGATGATGTCCGTACCCTTCGAGTAGAACCCACTCAGCATTGCCTCGAAGCCGTGCGTGCGGTAGCGCGTGCCCACCTTGAACGCCTCGTTCTTCTCCGGTCGCAGCGCAATGTCGCCCTGCTGCACCGAGTTGCTGGTATAAAGGTCAGTGTACGTAGGTACGCGCAACGCGCGGTTCCACGAAGCATACACCTTCCACTCGTCGTTCGGGCGGTAGCTCACGTCCACACCCGGGTAGAGGCGGAACTTGCCGTCGAGCGCCGTGTTGCGGTTGGCGAGCAAGCCAGCCGACAGCGTGAAGCCGCCCACGATGACGTTATGCTCGAGGAAGAGACTCGTGTTGGTGCGCTCGCCGAGTCGGTTGTACTTGCGGTCGGTGCCACTGATAGACACCCACTTGTCCTCAGGCTGCACATCGCCGTACGCCGTGCTGAGGATATGCTCGCGGCGCACGTCCACGCCAGCCGCCGTCTTGCCGAGCAGCCACGAGGCATGAGCGTTGAGCGAGCCGCCGTAGGTGTCGAGACGGTGATAATTCTCGCCGGCAGCAGCGCCCTCCTTGCCCTTTATAAGCTGGTAGTGGTCTACATCCTTATGCCAGTAGACCATCGGCGTAAGCACGAAACGGTCGTCAGTCCACGGCTTTATCTCCGCCTGTGCCGACGCAAGGAAACGGCGTGTAGCCTCAAACTGATTCTTGAACTTCGCACTGTAGAACGTAGACGCACCGAAGTCCTGCGACGAGAAGCCGCCCTGCCACTGCATGTCTACGTAGCGCGACTTCCAGCTGCCCGTGTAGTAGGCGCGACGACGACGGAAGTCGCTGTTCTCCGTGCCTCCATCGCTCTGCGTATAGCCACCGCTCAGTTTCTGACGCACCGCACCCGTAGCAAGATTAACGCTTGCGTCGCCACCGAACGTGCCGAACGAACCGCCCTCGGCAGCCACCGTTACGTTGTTCTCGGCATCGGCACGCGTTACGATGTTGATGGCACCGCTGAACGCCGACGAACCGAACACACGTGCCGAAGCACCCTCGAGAACCTCGATGCGCTCAATGTCGGAAAGCGAAACTGGAAAATCGGCAGCGTTGTGACCCGTCTGTGCACTCGAAATATTCATGCCATTCAATAGAATGGTGATCTGGTCGAACGTGCCGCCGTTGATGGAGATGTCCGTCTGTACACCAAAGCCCCCGCGCTGACGGACATCCACGCCCGGGACTAACTTTAAAATGTCGTTGACACTCGCTGCTTCCGCACGCTGAATGTCGTCGCGCGAAATGACAGCCACAATCTTTGCCGACTGCAATGCAGTGAGCGGAGCACGCGAACCCGTTACGAGCACCTCGTCGAGCTTCACCTCCTCACGGCTCAGCGAGTCGAGAGCCAGAGCCGACGCTACCGGCTTCGTGCTGATGCCCTCTGCCTTGGCGTTGGTGAGCGTAGCCACACTGAGCGTGCAGATGAGCACCTCGCGACCCAGGCAGCTGAAAAGAGCGTAGCTGCGGTGCGTGAAGTGCTTGAAATGCAATGCCACAGGGCGTGCGTTGAAATTGTTTTTGAACATAAAAAATATAAATTGTTAATGATGAAAGGGGTGTTTTGAGCGTGCAAAGTTAGTATAAACTCGGCAAATTACAAAATAAGCAGGCTCGTTTTTCACCTACTCGTACACGCCGTACACCATGTAGCTGCCGTCGCCACGCAGCGTGATGTTCTCGCCCGTCGCCTCGTTGAGCGTGCCTTGCCACATCGCTGCGAACGCATACGGCTGCCAGCGCAGACCGTCGCCCTCAAGGTGCGAGCACGTGAGGTTGAAGATGCTCACTTGCTGTCCGGCAAAGGTGGCAAGTTCCGTTGTGCCGGAAGCCGAAAGGAACACGCCGTGGTCGGTAGCCATCAATGCCGCGATGTGCATCTCGCGACGGTAGAAGTCGAGCAGCGATATGTTGCCTAATGTGTGGTCCTCGCGCTTGCCCGTAGCTCCGACGTAAGCAATGCGGCGGCATCCACGCTCTGCGCAGAAGCGTGTCGCCTTCGTAAGGTCGTTGTAGTCCTGCTCCTCCACCTTATATATAATGTCGCGGTGCGCTGTCAGGAACTCCTGCGACATCGAGTCGCAGTCGCCTATAATCGCCGTCGGCATGTATCTGCGTCGTATCAGTTCTTCGCCAGCCGAGTCGCACGCCACAAGCATCCGTGCCTGTTCGACGAGCGTGAGCGGCACGGCATGAGTGGGGAAGTCGCCACCGGCTACGACGACCGCATCGAAGCCGTCCGGCTGTAGCGATGCAAAGCTTTTGGGAGTGTGTGGTTGGTTGCACATGTTTATTATGTTTTAGTTGGCAGTGGTTGTTCGTCAACTGTACACTTTGTTTTGAGCAAGCAAAAGTACGCAATAAAAAGCACTTTCTATTGCTTTTTTCTTTATATTTGCAGCACCAAATCAAACTATTCATCTATTATTCTATTATGGCAGAAACCTCGAATACTCAGCACGTGTTGAAATCGCAAGCCAATTGGGATGCGCTTTATTTCTATCAGAAGTCGGATGTGATATATCAGCTTGCGTTCGCCTTCTGTGAGCGCTTTATACATTTATACAAAGATCGCACGCGCGACCAAGTGATACAGGCAGCACGTTCGTGTAAGCAAAATATAGTGGAAGGCTTGGCGGACGGTGTCGCCTCTACGGAGATGCAACTGAAGCTACTCAACGTGGCTCGCGCTTCGCTGAAGGAGTTGCGCGAGGACTTTGAGGACTATATAAAGTCGCGTCACCTACAGTTCTTCGTTAGCGGTGAACCGCGCTACGCTGATATGCTCAACTATTGTCGCTATCATAATCGCCTGTCCGATTATGAGCCGTTCTTTGCGCAGTGGACTGACGAGCAGATGTGCAACTATGCCATCACTCTCTGCCACTTCATCGACCGGATGATGATGTCGTTCTTGAAGAAACTGGAGCAGGAGTTTATCACTGAGGGCGGCATAAAGGAGCGTATGCACCGCGCTCGCACTGGATATCGCCAGCAGCAAGACGAGCGTTTGAAGCAGCTGGAGGCAGAGCTTCCACGTCTGAAGCAATCCCTCGCTGAGGCACAGGCTGAAACTACGAAGTGGAAGGCAGAGGCTACGAAGTGGAAGGCAGCCTTCGAGGATTTAAAGCAAAGAGCGCTAAAGATGTATTATGGAAAGGAAGAGGAGATAAAGAGGCTGAAGGAACAGCTGGGGGAGGAGAAACTATAGACGTTCTAGATATTCTAGACATTCTAGAGTTTCTAGATGTTCTAGATTCTCTATACCTGCGCCTTTTTCGCAAGCCCCTTCCACTTCCAATATCCCATGACCGCTATCACCACATACAGCCCGTAGAGCCCAGCCTTGAACGGTATGCCCTTGACCACGTACAGATAGCAGCAGACAACGTCGACGGCTATCCAGAAGAGCCACTGCTCAACATACTTGCGTGCCAATGCCCATAAGCCGACGAAGCTCAGAGCGTTGGTGAAAGCATCGAGCAAGGGAACCGTACTGTTGGTGTAAGCCACCAAGACATAATATGTGGCAGCCCAGGCAAGGAAGAAAAAACCGAGCGTGCGCAAGATGAGGCGGCGAGGAAAAAAAGTTATAGGAAGATCTTCGGAAGAACTGCTAACCGCGCTTGCAGCTTCTATCTTATCAGAGCTAACCGCACTTGCGCCTTCTTTCTTGTCAGAGCCTTTGCGTTTAATCATTGCCTTCCATTTCGCTCCGAACTTCCACACGGCATAGCCGTATATTGCGGCAAGCGTGTAGTAGACAGCCATGCCGGCATCACCATAGAGACCGTGGCTCCAGTAGAGGTAAATGTCCATGGCTGGCATTACGATGCCTACAACCCACAGCGCGATGCTCGCACGGTATTCGAGAACGAGATAGATGAGCCCGAGGATTGTTGTGACGATGTCGAGCCAATGAGTGGAGAGAAAATCTGTCATTTTATCAAAAAAAAACAGCCCCTCCCCGATTGGGGAGGGACGAGGTTTTAGAACTTCAGTGTTACGGTTCCCATGCAGTTGAAACCAGCCATTGGGATGTAAGCCACGGTAGAGTTGCGCTTACCCTGGTTGTACCAGTCGTAGTAGACGTAGCCAGAAGCTGCATAGTGACGGTTGAAGATATTGTTGAAGTCGGCACCGAGCACAATCTGCTTCAAGCCAAGCATACGCTTAGCGAAGTTGAATGTGTACGAAGCGTTCACGTTAGTCTGCGAATAGCAGGGCAGTGAGCGATCAGAACTCTCGGTGTTGTCGAGATACTGCTTGCTGACGAAGTTGGTGTGCCATGTGGCGCGGAAACCAGCGAAGTGAACATCTACGAAGCCGTTGAGGATAGCCGACGGCGAGAAAGCAATGGTAGAGCTCTTGTATGTGTTCCATACGGCAGCACCATCCCAGCTCTCGACACACTCCTTGAAGTTATGCAGACGGTTGCGGCTCAGCGCGGCGTTACCCTCTACAGAGAGCCATGAGAGTGGACTCCAGCCTGCTGACAGCTCAGCACCGAGACGATAAGAGTCCTTGATGTTGCGTGTCAGTGCCTCGCCGATGTCGCTCTTCTCACCAGTCATCACGAACTGGTTGACGTACTTCATGTAGTAGAAGTTGACACCTGCGAACCAGTTCTCGCCCTGATACTGATAACCCCACTCGATGTCGAGCAGACGCTCAGGCGACGGATTGCCGTAGCCGATGTTGTCGGTGAAGTTGTTGCGCTCCGGTTCGCGGTTGGCGTAGGCGATAGAAGCGTAAACCTTATGTCCGTTAGCATCGTAGCTGATGCCAGCCTTCGGGTTGACGAAGAAGTAGTTCTCGTTGATGTTGATGCTCTGGTTCTTGTAGTTGCCGTCGGCACCCTGCTCGAAGTGGTCGTTGATGCCGTCGGTCTGATAGTTGACATAGCGCATCTGCATATCGAGGAACCAGTTCCAACCCTTGCCGAACTTGCGGTTAGCCTTGAAGAACCAGCTCCAGTCGTTCTTATCTGCGTCAGAGTCGTAGTACTTGTAGCGACCATTAGTGAAGTACTTTTCCTCGAGAGTCTTGTCAGCTATGTATGTCACCTTGCCCCAGTGGTTGCAACGGAAGAGCTGCATACTAAGACCGCCCGTAACATCCCACAGAGCATCCTTATAGTTCACGTTGTAGAGAGCGCCATAGTTGTTCTGTGTGAGTCCTTTCTTGCGGATAGCATCCGACTTAACGAGCTTCAGTTCGCCGTCCTTTACGTACATCTCGTTGATACCAAACTTAGAAGCCAACTTTGTGTTCTGCTTGAACTCGGTGTAGTAGCCGTAGCCGTATGTGTAGTGAGCTGTTACGGAGTGGCTCCAACGGTCGGTAGGCTGCCATGTGAAGTTGAGGATGTTGTGGCTCTGCTCGAAGTTGTCAGTGGTCTTATCCCAGTATGAGCCGTCGCGCATCTTGTAACGCTCTGTTGTGAGCGGCTTACTTGGATCGGGTGCCCAGTTGTCATCCATCGGGATGTTGAGCGACTCGTAGAGCGGGTTGAACTTGCCCAATCCATGCTTCCACATATCCTTATAGCTCTTGATGCCCCACGCCTTGAGGTCGGTATCGCCGTCGTAGTTACATGCCGGCACACCGTTCCATGCCTGACCTGTGTGCTCGAAGTTGCCGATGTTCTTATACGAAATCTTGAAGCGGTCGCCGAACCATGTCAGTCCGCCGTAGTACGAACCTGAGCGTCCGCTTGTGCCGTGGATGTATCCGTCGGTATTGGTCTCGTGGTAAGCACCGTCGAGTACGAGGTGATCCCAGAGCAGACCCGTTGAGAACTTGCCGCCAAAGCGGTATGTGTTGAACGAACCGTAAGAGCCAGTAACCTCTACGGTTGGCTTCAGCGACGGCGCAGCTGTAGCAAGCGACACCGCACCACCGAAGGCTCCGTCGCCGTTGGTTGATGAACCGATGCCACGCTGAATTTGTGCGCTACCCATGAGTGCTGCATAGCTGTTCATATTTGCCCAGAACACGCACTGGTCCTCAGGCGAGTTGAGAGGTACACCGTCTACCGTTACGTTAATGCGGCTACCGGCAGCACCACGCATACGCATATAAACAGTACCAGTACCCACGCCGTTCTCGCTCCATGCAAGCACGCCCGGTGTGCGGGCGAAGAGCATAGGCAGCTCTCTACCAGAGGTAGCGAAGCGTTCAAGCTCAGGCTTATTGATGTTTTCTACTGCAAATGGTGAACTCTTCGGGGCTCTTACAGCCTTTACTACCACCTCGTTGAGGTTGTTCACACGGGTAGTGTCGAGCTTGTTCTGCTCGCCAGCAGCTTGCGAAGGGCAAGTGCACGCAGCAGCCAAGGCTACTCCAATGATTTTCTTCATCTTTTTTAAAGTTGATGTTGTTATCCAATAATAAGACTATAAGGGCTTTTGAAATAAAGAAAACCGTTCGTATCTGTACCTTATCGCTACGCCGGTATTATCCGGATCAGCTCTGAGGGTATGTTCTCAGACGGCAAATATTCCGCCACCCCTTAGTCTACACTATATAAACTGGGTGCAAAGTTAACTAAATTTTGCATATTCAAACAATTTGTTTGTATAATAAACCCTAAAAAATGTGCGTAGCGGGCGGAATATGAAAAATTTGTAGTAAGTTTGCAACACTGAAAAGGCGAGCCAATAAAGGGTTGATGCGCCTTTCGATATTCACACATTATATATAATATAGAACGAAAATGGGGCGTTTGAAACTCGTTTTGGCTTTGATAAGCCATTATAAATATGCCATAACCATAATCATCGGCGTGCTCACCGTGGGCTTTGTTGATGAGAATAGCTTCCTGCATCGTTTCCAACTCGAGATGCAAATCAGCGACCTGGAGGAGGAAATAGCGAAGTATAATGCGCAGAACGAAAGCGACCTGAAGAAGCTGAAGGAGATGCGCCAGGGTCCGCAAGCGTTTCAGAAGATAGCACGCGAACGCTACTTTATGAAGGCTGACGACGAGGATATCTATGTGCTTAGCGACGACCCCCAACCTGAAAAAGCAAAAGAGTAAACTACAATGAAACAACTAAATACTATACAAAGCGCGCTATTCCTCATCGGAGGCGTATTAATGGTGATAGGAGCTGGCTGCTTCGTCTTTATGTTCGCACAGCAGATTGTATGCTGGATATTCCTTGTCGGAGCATTACTGTTTGCAGCGATGCAGGTGAACCAGGCATACGAAGGACATAACCCCACCATCAAGCGACTCAAGAAGATAATGACCTTCGCCGACATCTTCTTCGTATTGGCAGGTCTGCTCATGGTAGATAGTGCTAACATGTGGCTCAAGGACTACTTCGCCGACACCATCACTTACTTCAACGTAGTTTACAACAAATGGGTGTTGCTATTGCTCGCTGCAGCCATACTCGAGATGTTCTCTATGCACCGCATAGCATCGGAGTTGAAGAAAGACGCAGTGGAGGACGAAGCCGACAGTGAAGAGCAGGACGATGCTCCAGCCACAGACAGACAATAAGAAAACAATAAGAACCCAATAAAAACTCAAGATAATGAAGAAGCTACTTTACGCTTTACTCTGTATAATAGCATTGGCATCATGCTCCAGCTCGTACAACATACAAGGCTCTTCGAACGTGTCCACACTCGATGGTCGTATGCTCTACCTGAAGGTGCTAAGCAATAACGACTTCAAGAAGATTGACTCCTGCGATGTCGTACACGGACAGTTTCAGTTCAGCGGAACGTTCGACACCGTGCGCCTCGCCAATATCTTCATGGACGACGAGAGCATACTGCCACTCGTAATCGAAAGTGGCGACATCACTATAAAGCTCGACAACACACAGCAGAATGTGAGTGGCACACCGCTCAACGACGAGCTCTTTAAGTTCTTCAACAAGTACAACCAGCTGAAAAATCAGGAAGCCGAACTGCTGCACACTCACGACCGCGCTATCATGGACGGTAGCGATATGGAGGCAGTGACACGCCACATCAATGCCGAGGCAGTGCGACTCATGGCAGAAGAGGACAAGCTCGTCACAACATTCGTCACCGAGAACTTCGACAATGTGCTCGGTCCGGGCGTATTCTTTATGATGACCATCGGCTATCGCTATCCCGAACTCACACCGTGGATAGAGGATATCATGAGCAAAGCCACCGACAAGTTCAAGAACGACCCATACGTGAAGGACTACTATCAGAAGGCTCTGGAGAACCAAGCAATTATGAACGGCATGAAAGAAGTGAACAATGCGCCTGCCGATGCTGCTACCGTTCCTTCGCTGCCCGACGGACCGACACCGAACGAGCTGGCACAGCCCGCTGCCAGCGAATAGCATACGCTAACAACGATCAGTAACTATATCTAAGAAATATGAAAACATTAGTATTTGGTGGTAAGCTTGTCAACGAGGGAGCTACGCGCGTAGCGTCCGTCGTTGTCGACGGCGACACCATTACAGACATTATAGAAGGTACAGAAACACCTCGTGGCGACTACGACAGCATCGTAGATGCCACGGGGTGTTTTGTTATGCCCGGAGTGATCGACTGTCATGTACACTTCCGCGACCCCGGACTGACCGAGAAGGCGGACATGGAGACCGAGAGTCGTGCTGCGGCTTACGGCGGTGTCACCACCTACTTCGATATGCCGAACACCAAGCCACAGACCACAACCGAGGAAGCACTCAACGCTAAGTTTGAGGACGCAGCCACAAAGTCGCACGTCAACTACAGCTTCTTCATCGGAGCTACAAACGACAACATCGACTGCGTCACCGGTATCGACCCACACCGTGTGCCGGGCATAAAGCTCTTCATGGGTTCGTCTACGGGCAACATGCTCGTCGACAGACAGGACGTGCTACACGAACTGTTCAGCAAGGCACAGCTGCCGATAATGGCTCACTGCGAGGATACCGACATCATCAACCGCAATATGAAGCACGCACAGGAGCAGTACGGCGACGACCCCGCCGTTGAGCACCACCCTGAGATACGCTCCGAGGCAGCGTGCTACGAGTCGACAAAGCGCGCCGTAGACCTCGCTGAGCAGACAGGTGCGCGTCTGCATGTGGCACACATGACCACAGCACGCGAGCTGGAGCTGTTCGGCTCTTCGCCACGCATCACGGCAGAGGCAGTCGTGGCTCACCTCGTATTCACACAGGACGACTACGCTCGCCTCGGCACACGCATAAAGTGCAACCCTGCCATCAAGACGGCTGCCGACCGCGACGCACTGCGCCACGCTCTCACCGACGGACGCATAACAACCATCGGCACCGACCACGCACCTCATCTGTTGAAGGACAAGGAGGGCGGATGTGCACGCGCTGCTTCGGGTATGCCTATGGTGCAGTTCTCGCTTGTCACAATGCTCGAACTTGTGGACGAAGGTGTGCTCAGCATGGAGCGCCTCGTCACACTGATGGCGCACAACCCTGCTACGCTCTTCGAGGTGTCGAAGCGTGGCTTTGTGCGCAAGGGCTACAAGGCTGACCTCGTCATCGTGAAGCCCGACGCTCCGTGGACCGTAACGCCGGAGACGATACAGAGCAAGTGCGGCTGGAGTCCAATGGAGGGTCATACCTATCAGTGGCAGGTACGCACCACGATGTGCAACGGACAGATTATATATAACAACTGGGCGTTCGATGCGTCGAGCCGTGGCGAGGCGGTGCGCTTTAGAGAGTAGACCGATGATGCTGCAATACACCGATTATAACATCTCCACCCTGCGTCCGTATATCAACTGGCTCTACTTCTACTTCGCCTGGGGACTCTCGGGCAAGCCGCAGGAGGCTAAGGACCGAATGCGGGCGGAGGCAGAACATATGCTCGACAGCTTGGAGACGCGCTACCAGACACATGCTGCCGTAGGCCTGTTCGATGCTAACAGCGACGGCGACGACATACTCATCGGCGATGTGCGGCTGCCTATGCTGCGTCAGCAACATCCCACACGTGAGGGCGAGCCGAACCTATCGCTTGCCGACTTCATCCGTCCGCAGGCTTCGGGCGTGACAGACCGCATCGGAGTGTTCGCCACTACGGTCGACCTGGCGTTGGAGCACGATTTCCTTACCGACGACTATCAGCGTATGCTGGCGCAGACACTTGCCGACCGACTCGCTGAGGCTACGGCGGAGGTGCTTCACATGGAGGTACGTCGCTCGCTATGGGGATATGCACCCGACGAAAATCTGTCCGTAGCCGAACTGCTGCGCGAGGATTTTCAAGGCATACGTCCGGCTGTGGGCTATCCGTCGATGCCCGACACGAGTGTCAACTTCATCATCGACCGGCTCATCAACCTCAAGCAGATTGGCATCCGACTCACCGAGAGTGGTGCCATGAAGCCCCACGCATCGGTGTCCGGACTGATGTTCGCCCACCCGAAGGCGCATTACTTCGAGTTGGGGCGCATCGGCGAAGACCAGTTGCGCGACTATGCACACCGTCGCGGACTGCCCGTGGAGCTCATACGCAGGTTTTTGAAATAGATGAAAACTCTGTAACAACACTATCGCAAGTTTATAAGAAACGTTTTCGTTAAGCCAAATGAGCAGAACCGAGCTTGCTCGAGTTATGCCATGGCGAGAAAACGTGCCATAAAATGGAACATAATGATTGCAAGGATATCAATACTCATACTGCTGCTCACGCTGCTGCCCGACCTGTACATATACCGACGCTATCTGCGCTGGCGCTTCGACATGACGCTATGGATGCGTCTGTTGTGGTGGGTGCCGGGAGCCGCTATGATAGCCTGTACCGCAGCCTATTCGATGATGCGCAACTTCGCGCCCGATAACCTCACGCTCTTCAACGTGTATCTGTTCATGCTCGGGTTGCTCATTGTGCCGAAGGTGGTCTTCACCTTGTCGTCGCTCGCCGGACTGGCTGTTAAGCGACTGCTGAAGTTGCGCACCAACTGGGGCAACCACACCGGACTGGTGCTTGTGCTCGGATGGTTCTATGTGCTGTTCATGGGCACGATGGTGGGTCCCGACCAGCTGCACGTGAAGCGCGTTACGCTCGAGTTCGACAGTCTGCCGAAAGCCTTCGACGGCTATCGCATCGTGCAGCTCTCGGATATGCACCTCGGCTCGATGAAGCAGGAGTTTGCTCAGCGCATGGTGGCACAGGTGAACGAGCTACATCCCGATGCCATCCTCTTCACCGGCGACTTACAGAATATGCGCCCACAGGAGTTGGTGCGTCATGCGCCCACGTTGGTTCATCTGCATCCGGTCGACGGTATCTTCTCCGTGCTTGGCAATCACGACTACGCCGACTATGTGAAGACAGCCACGGCGGAGCAGAAGCGCGACATGGAACGGTTGACACGTTCGTTCGAGGCTTCGCTCAACTGGGACTTGCTGCTCAACGAGCGTCGCATCTTGCGTCGCGGAGCCGACTCGATAGTGATAGCCGGAACGGAGAACGACGGTCGTCCGCCGTTCCCCTGCAAAGCCGACTATCGCAAGGCACTGCACGGCATATCGCCCGAATCGTTCGTCATTATGATGCAGCACGACCCGTCGGCATGGCGCCGCCACATACTGCCACAATGCACAGCGCAGCTAACGTTGAGCGGACACACCCACGGCGGACAGCTGTCGCTCTTCGGCTGGCGACCTACAAGTCTTGTCAACAGCGAGGATGCCGGACTATATAGCGAGGGCAAACGCTTTCTTTTTGTGTCTACGGGCGTGGGAGGCTTCCTGCCGTTCCGCTTCAACATGAAACCGGAGATTGTGGAAATCACGTTAAAAGTAAAAAAGTAAAAAGGTAAAAAGCAATGAAATATCTGTATCGTATATATCAGCTCTTGATAGCTCTCCCCTTGATAGCTGTCTACACCCTCATCACCAGCTTGATGGTTACAATCGGTTGCACCTTAGGCAATGGTCACTTCTGGGGCTACTACCCCGGCAAGTGGTGGGCGCAGTTCATCATACGCATACTCCTGCTGCCGGTGAAGGTGGAGGGACGCGAGAACCTTGTGAAGGGACAGTCGTATGTGTTCGTAGCCAACCATCAGGGAGCGTTCGACATCTTCCTCATCTACGGCTTCCTCTCGCGCAACTTCAAGTGGATGATGAAGCGCCAGCTACGCCAGATGCCGTTCGTTGGCAAGGCGTGCGCGTCGGCTCACCACATCTTCGTCGACAAGCGTGGCGCAAGCAAGATACGCGAGACCTACGACCGCGCCAGACAGACGCTGCAGGGTGGTATGTCGCTCGTGGTGTTCCCCGAGGGGGCACGCTCGTTCACAGGACACATGGGCGTATTCAAGCGCGGAGCCTTCATGCTCGCCGACGACATCGAGCTGCCCGTTGTGCCGCTCACCATCAATGGCTCGTTCGACATCATGCCACGCACTCGCGATATGAAGTGGGTGGTTTGGCATCCGCTCCGTCTCACCATACACAAGCCGATACTGCCTGTTGGCAAGGGTACGGACAACATCAAGTATCTTGAGGAAGAGAGCTACAAGGTGGTGATGGGCGGACTGGAGGAGCAATATCAGGGCTTTGTGGAGAACCCAGACCAGTAAAACTCCCGAAAACACGTTTTTTAACGCTACGGCGGCACCCGTATCGAATACATTTAGTATATTTGCATATTAGTTGACGAGTTACAAGTTACGAGTTGACAATGTAAAACCATTCAATAGCAAAACAATGAACAAAAGCGATAGTATAGTAATCATACCGACATATAACGAGAAGGAGAACATCGAGAAGATCATACGCGCAGTGTTCTCACTTGAGAAGTGTTTCCACATCCTCGTCATCGACGACGGTAGTCCCGACGGCACTGCAGCCATCGTGAAGCACCTCATCAGTGATGAGTTCGGCGACCGCCTCTTCATCCTCGAGCGCAGTGGCAAGTTGGGTCTTGGCACGGCATACATCACAGGCTTCAAGTGGGCGCTTGAGCACGGCTACGACTACATCTTCGAGATGGATGCCGACTTCTCTCACGACCCCAACGACCTACCACGCCTCTACAGTGCTTGTCACGACGAGGGTTACGACGTGGCTATCGGCTCGCGCTACGTGAGCGGTGTGAACGTTGTCAACTGGCCTATCGGTCGCGTGCTGATGAGCTACTTCGCGTCGAAGTACGTGCGTATGGTTACGGGCTTCAAGGTGCACGACACCACAGCCGGCTTCAAGTGCTACCGTCGTTGCGTGCTCTCTTCTATCGACCTCGACAAGGTGCGCTTCAAGGGCTACGGCTTCCAGATAGAGATGAAGTTTACGGCTTACAAGATGGGCTACAAGATCAAGGAGGTGCCGGTCATCTTCGTCAACCGTCGCGAGGGTGTCAGCAAGATGAGCGGTGGCATCTTCGGCGAGGCGTTCTTCGGCGTGATGCGACTCAGATGGGACGGCTGGTTCAGAAAGTATCCTGAGGCGAAACACTAAAAAACTCTATTGCTTAAGACCGCATCAGCTGCTTTTCTGCATCTTAAGGGGGTGCACTTGTCTCAAGTGCACCAACAAAGCAAAAGGTCCGCAACAGACGGTTTAAGCACTAACCAGACCTATGGAAATAAGAAACATCAGCAACATTTATACAGCCCTGCCACAGTGCGGGGCTTTTTTGAAAGCTATCAGCGATGAGTCGGTGAGACACGTATTCCTCGGTGGACTACTTGCCTCATCGGCTCCTGTGTTTTTCTCCGCCGTAGCCGAACGCTTCAATTCAAAACTCAACATTCAACATTCAACATTCAAAACTCTCACTGCCGTTTTCATCCTTCAAGACAACGACGAGGCAGGCTACTTCTATCACGACCTTACGCAGATACTCGGCACCGACAACGTGCTCTTCTTCCCGTCGTCCTACCGTCGTGCGGTGAAGTACGGACAGCGCGACGCAGCCAACGAGATATTGCGCACCGAGACGTTGAGTCGTCTCGCGGCTCTTACCTCTGCCGACACGCAGAAGGCATCAACGGGCAAGGGCGCAGGCAAGAATGCAGACAGTGCTGCTGAAGCTCTCTACGTTGTGACCTGCCCCGAGGCGCTCAGCGAGCTTGTCGTGTCGAAGCGTCGCCTCGACGAGCGCACCATCAACATCGCCGTTGGTGACATCATCGACTTTGCCGACCTCGGACGCCAGATGCGCGAGTTCGGCTTCAAGGAGGTCGACTACGTCTACGAGCCTGGTCAGTTTGCAATGCGTGGCAGCATCATCGATGTCTATTCCTACTCGTCGGAGCTGCCGTTCCGCATCGACTTCTTCGGCGACGAGGTGGACACCATACGCACGTTCGAGGTAGCCGATCAGCTCTCGAAGGACGCGAAGCAGCAGGTGCGCATCGTGCCCGAACTGGCGCAGCTCACCGAGGAGAAGCAGCCGTTCACGTCGCTACTGCCTGACGACGCGCTGCTCGTGATGAAAGACCGCCTCTATCTCTGTTCTACCATCGAGCAGATATACAACGACGGCTTTTCGCAGCAAGCCATGACCGAACGTTTGGAGGGTGCCACGGAGGTGGAGCAGCAGCAGATAATGCGCGATATGCGCAAGGAAAACAACCTCGTGTCGCCCACGCGCTTCCGCGAGGAGATATGCCGCTTCCGCCTCGTGGAGTTCGGCGCAAAGCCTTCGGGCACGCCACAGGTGTCTATCGAGTTCCACATCTCGCCGCAGCCGCTCTTCCACAAGAACTTCAGTCTGCTCACCCGGACCCTCGACGATTATCTTCTGCAGGGCTACCAGCTCTACATTCTCGCCGACTCGGAGAAGCAGACGCAACGCCTGCGCGATATTTTCGACAGTGAGGAGCTGCAACAGATGCGCAGAAACAAGGAGCACTCTCAATCCGCAAATCATAACTCTCAACTCTCAACTCTCAACTCTCAACATTCAGCACTCCCATTCACTCCCGTCAACCGCACTCTGCACGAGGGCTTCGCCGACAACGACCTGCGTCTGTGCTTCTTCACCGACCATCAGATATTCGACCGCTTCCACAAGTACAACCTGAAGTCGGACGCAGCCCGCACGGGCAAGATGGCACTCACGATGAAGGAGCTGCAGGAGATGGAACCCGGCGACTTCATCGTGCACGTCGACTTCGGCATCGGCAAGTTCGGCGGCTTGGTGCGTGTGCCTGTGGGCGACTCCTATCAGGAGATGATACGCCTCTACTATCAGCGTGGCGACATCGTCGACGTGTCTATCCACTCGCTCTACAAGATATCAAAGTACCGCCGCAGCGACACGGGCGAACCGCCCCGACTCAGCACGCTCGGTACCGGCGCATGGGAGAAGCTGAAGGAGCGCACGAAGAAGCGCATCAAGGACATTGCGCGCGACCTCATCAAGCTCTACGCCAAGCGTCGCCACGAGAAAGGCTTCGCCTATTCTGCCGACTCCTATCTGCAGCACGAGCTTGAGGCATCGTTCCTCTATGAGGACACGCCCGACCAGCAGCGTGCCACGCACGACGTGAAGACCGACATGGAGTCTGCCCGACCGATGGATCGCCTGGTGTGTGGCGACGTGGGCTTCGGCAAGACCGAGGTGGCTATACGTGCAGCGTTCAAGGCGGCGTGCGACTCGAAGCAGGTGGCAGTGCTCGTGCCCACAACGGTGCTCGCCTTCCAGCACTACAAGACGTTCTCTGACCGTCTGAAGGGTATGCCGGTGCGTGTCGACTACCTCTCGCGTGCCCGCACGGCGAAGCAGACGCGCGAGGTGCTTGCCGACCTCAAGGCGGGCAAGATAGACATACTCGTCGGCACGCATAAGCTGATAGGAAAGGCTGTGGAGTGGCACGACCTCGGACTGCTCATCATCGACGAGGAACAGAAGTTCGGTGTCTCTACAAAGGAGAAGCTGCGCACGCTGAAGACAAACGTCGACACGCTCACCATGTCGGCTACGCCGATACCGCGCACGCTCCAGTTCTCGCTGATGGGCGCACGCGACATGAGCATCATGCGCACGCCGCCACCCAACCGCTACCCCGTGCAGACCGAGCTGGGCGTGTACGGGCATGAGATAATAGCCGATGCCATCAACTTCGAGATGTCGCGCAACGGACAGGTGTTCTTCGTCAACGACCGCATCAGCAACCTGCCCGAGATTGCCTCGCTCATAACGAAATACGTGCCCGATGCGCGTGTGGCTATCGGACACGGACAGATGTCGCCCGAGGAGCTGGAGAAGATTCTCATCGGCTTTATGAACTACGACTACGATGTGCTGCTCTCTACGACCATCGTAGAGAACGGCATCGACATCAGCAACGCCAACACCATCATCATCAACGATGCCCACCGCTTCGGACTCTCCGACCTCCACCAGATGCGCGGTCGCGTGGGTCGCTCCAACCGCAAGGCGTTCTGTTATCTGCTTGCACCGCCTAAGTCGGTACTCTCCTCCGAGGCACGCCGCCGACTGGAGGCTTTGGAGAACTTCTCCGAACTGGGCAGCGGCTTCAACCTCGCCATGCAGGATCTCGACATCCGCGGTGCGGGCAATCTGCTTGGTGCCGAGCAGAGCGGATTTATGGAGGACCTTGGCTACGAGACGTATCAGAAGATACTCAATCAGGCGGTCACCGAACTGAAGAACGACGAGTTTGCCGACATGTACGCCGAGGAAATGGCTGCAGGCAACAACCTCACGGGCGATGCCTTCGTAGAGGACTGCGCCGTGGAGAGCGATCTCGAGATGTACTTCCCCGATACCTATGTGCCGGGCAGCGCAGAGCGTATGCTGCTCTACCGCGAGCTCGACAACATCGACAACGACGACGAGCTCGATGCCTACCGCCAGCGACTCATCGACCGCTTCGGTGCCATACCGCACGAGGGCGAGGAACTGCTGCAGGTGGTGGCGCTGCGCCGCTACGGCAAGAGCCTCGGCTGCGAGAAGATAATACTCAAACAGGGACGTATGCAGATGCAGTTCGTCAGCAACCCCAACTCTGCCTACTACCGCAGTGCCACCTTCGGCAAGGCACTCGACTTCATCGCTGCCAACGCACGCCGCTGCAACCTCAAGGAGGTGAACGGCAAACGCTCAATGGTGGTGAGCGGTGTGCCGACAGTGAGCGAAGCGGTGAAAGTACTTTTAAAAGTAAAAGGGTAAAAAGGTAAAAAAGTAAAAAGGTAGGAGGTATGGGCATCTTGCCCATACCACGCAGCCTTCCCATGTCTTTGCTCCTAAAAATAACAACGATATGACAACACTTCTCCTTGTGCGCCACGGCGAGACCGTCGACAATGTGCGCCAGATTATGCAGGGGCAGACTCAAGGCGAGCTGACCCCGAACGGCATCGGGCAGGCACGTGCCCTCGCTGCCGAGCTGAAAGACATGCCCATCGACGTGTTCGTGTCGAGCGACCTAAAGCGTGCTTTCGACACGTGTGTGATACTGGCGGCTGCGCACGGCGTGTCGCCCGACGCCATCGTGCAGACAAAGCTGCTGCGCGAGCGCGACTGGGGCAGCTTCACAGGCAGATATATCCCCGACCTAAAGGATGCTCGGTGGACCGACGACATCGAGTCGCTCGACGCTCTGAGGGCGCGTGCCGCTGCGTTCCTGCAGTTCTTGAGGGATAATTATGAGGGAAAAACCGTGCTTGCCGTGGGACACGGCATAACGAACAAGGCGATAAGAAGCGTGCATAGCGGCACACCGATGAACGAAACGCCACGTATGGCGAACGCCGAAGTGGTCACGATGCAGCTATAAAAAGCGTTGTTGCACACCCCTAAGCGTACCCTTTTTGAGTACTACCGCAGCAGTACTGGAGTAATCTCACCACAGTACTGGAGTAATCTCGCTGCTAAACTGGAGTAATCTCTCTGCGAGTACTGGAGTACTACCGCAACAAGTACTGGTGGAAGTAAAAGTAAAGATGGTTTTATTTGTCTAAATAGTTACCATCTTATTCAAAAAGTTTTTTGTTAACGATGAATTATCACGATAAAACATTATATTTGTGGCGTAAATAAAGAATATAAAAATGGCAAATAAAAATATAGACTTGGCGGTAGTTCTTCATAATGATAGTGACTATAAGGATTGGCTTGTAGAACTCAAGGAACGTTTCTACAGCCATCGTCTCAAAGCGTCATGTGTCACCAATGGCTATCTGTTGGAATTCTACTGGAAGTTGGGACGCGACATTGAAGCCCAGCAATATACAAATACTTACGGCTCAGGGTTCTACAAGAATCTCAGTCAGGACTTGAAGAATGAAATGCCAGAGATAAAGGGATTCTCGCCAACCAACTTGAAGTACATGAGCTACTTTTATAAGCTCTATGCTCCATTAGTAGCAAATCGTCCGCAAGTTGCTGACGATTTCATGGAAGGTGTATATAGTGCAGATATTCAACAAAGTGCGCCCCATAATCAAAATCGTCAGCAGGGTGCTGACGATTTCAAGTTGTTGTTTATGATACCATGGGATCATCATTGTCGAATAATATCAAGATGCAAGGGAAACATGGATAAAGCCCTCTTCTTTGTAAGAAAGACTTGGGAAAACAATTGGGGACGTGATGCTCTTCTCAACTGGCTTGACTCCGACTTGTACGAGCGTGACGGCAAGGCTATCACCAACTTCCAATCCACACTTCCGGCTGTGCAGAGCGACTTGGCGCAACAAATAACCAAAGACCCTTACCAGTTGGACTTCCTTAACCTAAGGGAGAAATATGACGAGCGTGACATTGAGGACGAATTGCTGAACAACGTTACTCGTTTTCTTTTGGAACTTGGAAAGGGATTTTCCTATATGGGCAGGCAGTTTCGCTTGGAAGTAGGTCAGCAGGAGTTCTTTCCAGACTTGCTGTTTTATAATGCCCACCTCCATGCGTATGTGGTCATCGAATTGAAAGCAAAGTCGTTCCATCCATCATTCTTGGGGCAACTGAGTTTCTATGTGTCAGCCATCAACCATCAGTTCAAAACCGACATAGATAACCCTACCATAGGTTTGCTCATCTGCAAAGACAAAGATAATGTGGTGGCAAAATACGCCTTGGATTCATACAAGGAACCAATGGGAATATCAGAATATCAACTGTCTAAGCTATTCCCGAAAGATTTCAAGTCTTCCATGCCGACTATTGAAGAATTGGAAAAGGGATTGAAAGATAAATAAGAAATATGAGAAAGTAAAAGGGCAAAAAAGTAGGAGGTATGGGCATCTTGCCCATACCACGCAGCCAGATTTAAGAGTAAAAGAGTAAAAAGGCTCTTCTGCCTCTTTACTTTCTGAGCAATTCGCGTGCGAACTCGATGATAGTATCCTCACCGCGCAGCCAGTCGGCTTCTTTCAACGCAACATTATGGTCAGGCTCTATGCCGAACTCCGTTGAGTTCTTATCCTTGTCGTACATAGGGCAGGCAGAGAAGCGCACGCTCCAGCCGTTAGGCAGTTCAGTAGAGTAGGGCATACCCGCTCCGCCGCCTGTGCGGTCGCCCACGACGGTCACGTTCGGGCAGCAGCGCATGTACTTCACAAATTCGTTGGCTGCGCTATACACCGCGCGGTTGGTCAGCACCACCACCCGTTTCTGCCATCTGATGCCTTTCGACGGCTTCAGGTATTGGCTCTTCATCTCCGAGAACGCCGTGTGCGCTTTTCCCGTTTTGTGCTGCATGTAGCCCACCAACAGTCGCTCGTTGGTGAAGCGTGCCGCCAACTGTTCTGCAGCCGTGAGCTGTCCACCGCCGTTGTCGCGCAGGTCGACAATCAGTCCGTTGCACGGTGCGAGGTAGAGCATTATATTGTCGAGGTTGCCCTCGCCGAAGTTGTATGCGAAGGTAGCGCAGCGTATGTATCCGGTGTTGTCGTCGAGTACGCGGTAGCGCAGTCCGGCAGCGATGCGATAGTCGGTGCCGAGATACTTAGAGAGCAGCGTGTCGCTCACGTTCGACGGGTAGTCCTCGTGCCACGACCAGTTGCGTGCCACGTCCCACGCCGAGTACATGTTCACGTGTCCGTCGCGCAGCTCGCCGAGCATATTGCCTAACACCTCGAACAGCTGTCCTGTCGTCATGTCGTCGGCTATCTGTCGGCAGTATCGCTCGTGCACCTCGTCCCAGTCGAGTCCGTACTGCTCGTGCTTGTAGTCGAAGAAGCAGTAGTGTTCGTCGATGGCACGCCACAGAGCCTCGAAGTTGCCGCGCGGATTGTCGGCATACTCCGTTTCGTCGACGCACGCTGTGGTCAGCAGCAGTAGCGATGCAAACAGTATAGTGATTATTCTTCTCATTCGCATTTGTTTTTATTGTTATACTCTTTAGGAGGGTATGGCATCTTGCCATACCCACTCCGCCCTCTGAACATTCTAAGGGGGGTGCAGCGGTCTCCGCTGCACCAACCGAGATAGTATCGCCATCTTCCCACAGGTTTCATGGGAGTTTGGTTGCGTAAGTCCTCCCACAGATTTCACAGAAGTTAGGTTGCGTAAGTCCTCCCACAGATTTCACAGATTTGCACAGATGGCTTGGTTGCGTCTGTTCTCCCACGGATTTCACAGATCAACACAGATGGTTGGTTGCGTCTGTTCTCCCACGGAATTCACAGAATTCACAGAAGTTTGGGGGTGCTGTTGGCTGCGTGGGTATGGCAGGATGCCATACCCTCCTACATCTGTGTAAATCCGTGCCAATCTGTGGGAGGTACTTCTCTGCCAGAAGGTTCTGTGTGTTCTGTGCGTTCCGTGGAAATATAGTCTCCCACGGATTTCACAGATCAACACAGATGGTTGGTTGCGTTAATTCGCCCACGGAATTCACAGAATTCACAGAAGTTTTGGGGTGCTGTTGGCAGCGTGGGTATGGCAGGATGCCATACCATCCTAATCTGTGTGCATCCGTGCCAATCTGTGGGAGGTATTTCTCTGTCAGAAGGTTCTGTGCTTTCCGTGCGTTCTGTGGGAGGTACTTCTCAACCAGAAGAGTGAGTTCCGTGGGCGACTACAGTTTCTCGATGCGGAAGCGTCTGACGATGCCGAAGACGAGAGCATGAGTGTAGGTGTGCTGTTTGAGGTTGTTTACGCTTGCCTGGCGCCAGTCGCCGAGGTAGCCGATGCGCCACGTGGTGTGCAGCGCACGGAAGTCGAGCGTGAGCATCTGTTGGAGCGACGGCGTGGAGGCGATAGTCGTCGGCACGCAGTTGTGGTCGTAGTTGCCACGTGAGAAAATCTCGTAGTACGATTGCCCGTAGTTGGGCGAGAACATCATACCGCAGAGCGGAGCCGATGCCTCGTAGTGCAGTGTGAACGGTCGTTGTTGGCGGCGGAACAGTCGGAAGTCGAAGTCGGCAGCCACGGTAGGCTTCAGCTGCAGTGCCAGTCGTGCCTGTGCCGGGTTGTTGCTGCCCCGTGTGTTATACAGAAAGCCCACGCTCAGCTCCGCGGTGCCACCGGCGAGCAGTCGCAGATGACAACTGCCCACGGGCATCTGCCACTTGCGCAGCAGCGAGTAGGCAAAGGTGTATCCGCCCCCTATCTCGCCCCCATTGCCCGAGCGGTTGTCGGCAATGGCGATGCAGCCCTCGTGCAGCAACTGGTGCACGAGGCAGGTGGAGTCCTTCTCGCGGCGCGTGTGCGACAGAAAGCGCAGGTCGGTGCCGCGGTACTTCTCCGGCGAGAGGTAGGTGTCGAGGATGTCGGTGTAGCCGATGCCCAACATAAGAGCATTCTCCCTTAGGGGGTGCTGCTTCAGGGGGTGCAGTTGTCTCAACTGCACCAACGTATTTACTTCTCTATTGCTCTGTTGGTGCAGTTGTTGCTTGGTTGGTGCAGTTGAGACAACTGCACCCCCTGGGAAGTAATCTGGTGCAGTTGAGACAACTGCACCCCCTGAAACTGCACCCCCTGAGGTACACCATAGCATGGCGAGCAATAGACTACAGATCCTCATGCTCGGTGAAAATATTAAGTTGTCCGGTCATTTCGTCAATCACCTGCTGCTGACTTTTGCCAGCATCAGGGTCGAGGTTCACCTCTTCAGCTTCCTCCTCGTCCTCCTCCGCTTCGGGTTCGGGGAAGCGTGTTGGTTCCAGCTCCTTCACCCCCTGCACGTCGAACGTGGTGACACGCTTGCCCTTCGCCTTGAAGCCCTTCACGGCGATAAACTCCTCCGCGTCTATCTCCAACGACGGGCGTTGCGTTTCAGAGCCGTCAGGCGCAGTGGTCGGTGCGAAGTCGACCTCTATGCGTGGGAACGGCGTATCGGTGAGCAGCAGTAGCTCGCTCTTCGAGTTCTCGCCGATGTAGTTCTGCCAGCGTTTCGTCGCCTCCATGCGGAAGCGTTTGAGGTAGAGGTTGTTGGCGTTGTCGGCATCGAACAGGGCTGCTGTCCACACCTTGTCAGGATCCCACTTCTCGATGAGCTTTATGTTGTCCTCATAGTGGTTGTTGGCATCGAATGTAGAGATGTAGAAGTTGCCGTCGTCGAGCACCACGAGTATAGAGTCGTCGTCGAAGAACTCGCCCAAGAGTCGTCCGTGCTCGTCGTAGTTGAGTCGGTTCACGTCCGGGTCGTACCACACCTTTCTGCCACCAAGCGTAGAGTGGCCGTGACTCTTCAGTCCGATGCGGTGGATAGGGTTGCGTGTGAGCAGGTTGCCCTTCGAGGCGCGTCCCTTGATGGCGATTTCGGAGAAGTCCTTCTCGATGAAGATGCGCTTCAGGCGTGGGTTCGCCTCCAATGTCACCTTTATCACCTCCGCCTCGCCGTTCGGGTTGGCGGTGAAGTAGAGTATGCGTGAGCCGGCAGTGCCCTGCGTGCAGTCGTACTCACGACCGGCAGTCATCGTCGGCACGAAGAAACGCTTGATGTATGCCGCGCCAGCCTTGCCGTCGCGGTACACCACATTATATATAGTGCGCTTGTCGTTCTTCTTGAACACCTGCACGTGCAGGATGTTCTTGCCCACGAATATCTTGTCGGCAGCATGCACCATCTTGTACTTACCGTCCTTGAAGAACACGATGATGTCGTCGATGTCCGAGCAGTTGCACACGAACTCGTCCTTCTTCAGACCCGTGCCGATGAATCCCTCGGCGCGGTTGATGTATAGCTTCTGGTTCGCCTCCACCACCTTCGAAGCCTCGATGGTGTCGAAGTTGCGTATCTCGGTGCGGCGCGGATGATCCTTGCCGTACTTCTCGCGCAGAAACTCGAACCAGTGTATCGTCACGTCGGTCATGTGCGCAAGGTCGTACTCTATCTCAGCCAGCTCCGCCTTGATGCGTACTATCAGCTCGTCTGCCTTATCCTTATTATATTTAAGTATGCGCTGCATCTTTATCTCGAGCAGGCGCAGGATGTCGTCGCGTGTTATCTCGCGGTGGAACGAGTACTCGAAGTCCTGCACGCGGAACACCTGGTTCTTGAACGGCTCCAGCTTCGAGTCGATGAAGCTGACCACCTCGTCCTGCGACTTCGCCTGCTCGAACTTCTTCTCCTTGTAGATGCGCTCCTCGATGAAGATGCGCTCGAGCGACGAGAAGAACAGCTGCTCCTCCAGCTCCGACTGGCGTATCTGCAACTCGCGGCGCAGCAGACCCATAGTGGAGTCGGTGGAGTGGCGCAGCACGTCGCTCACGGTGAGGAAGCACGGCTTGTTGTCCTCTATCACGCAGCAGTTGGGCGATATGTTTATCTCGCAGTCGGAGAAGGCGTAGAGCGCGTCGATCGTCTTGTCGGACGATACGCCCGGCGCCAAGTGCACCTGTATCTCCACCTCGGCAGCCGTGTTGTCGTCAACCTTCTTCGCCTTTATCTTGCCCTTCTCGATAGCCTTCAGGATGGAGTCGATGAGCGTAGACGTGGTCTTCGAGAACGGTATCTCGCGGATGACGATAGTCTTCTGGTCGAGCTTCTCTATCTTCGCACGCACCTTTACGGTGCCACCACGCTGTCCGTCGTTGTACTTCGCCACGTCGATAGAACCGCCCGTGGGGAAGTCGGGGTAGAGGTGGAACTCCTCGCCACGCAGGTAGGCGATGGCAGCATCGCATATCTCCACGAGGTTATGCGGCAGGATTTTCGAGCTCAGACCCACGGCAATGCCCTCCGCGCCCTGCGCTAACAGAAGCGGGAACTTCGCCGGCAGCGTAATCGGTTCCTTGTTGCGTCCGTCGTAGGAGAGCTGCCAATCGGTGGTCTTAGGGTTGAACACCACGTCGAGCGCGAACTTCGAGAGTCGTGCCTCGATGTATCGCGGTGCAGCCGCACGGTCGCCCGTGAGGATGTTGCCCCAGTTGCCCTGACAGTCGACGAGCAAGTCCTTCTGTCCCATCTGCACAAGAGCGTCGCCGATGGAAGCGTCGCCGTGAGGGTGAAACTGCATGGTGTGTCCCACGATGTTAGCCACCTTGTTGAAACGGCCGTCGTCCATGCGCTTCATCGAGTGGAGTATGCGTCGTTGCACAGGCTTCAAACCGTCCTCGATATGAGGCACGGCACGCTCTAAGATTACGTATGAGGCGTAATCCAGAAACCAGTTTTGGTACATACCACTGAGGTGATGCACTGCTGAAGCGTCGAAACGGTTGACAGGTTTGTAGTCGGAGTGATCGCTTGGCATGATGTCTTTTTTCTCGTCGTCCATGTTTTTTATTTTTTTAGTTGACAAGTGTACGAGTAAACGAGTACACGAGTGGATAAGTTGACAAGTAGACGAGTAAACGAGTGTACAAGGCGTCTATTTTTGTTCAAAAATCTTGTCAACAGGCAAAAGTACAAAAAAAAAAACAATTATTGAGTTATGCTCCCGTCTTTTTGTTGAAAATGCCGTATTTACGAGGGTTTTTGCGTCCTATGACACAACGAAATGGGGGGGGTAAATGCGCTTCTGCAATAAAATATTAATAGGGGTAAGGTGAAAAATTAAGGATAAAAATTAGGTTTAATTGAAAAAATAGTTTAACTTTGCAGCCGTGACATAACTATTTTTTAGTTATAATTGATGAAATAGAGTTGTTATAATGAAAATCAATGCGGTTTTCGACATGCTAAAAGCTTGTCGAGACGGCAATTTTTAAAACCATCAATAAAAACAACGTGACTAAGACAACAAAAAACTGGCTTTACGCTATATTTTTGATAATTGCGGTGCTTTTTCCGCAAATCGGCAAAGCTCAGATATTCGAGAGCAAGACTGGTGTGGACACGCTTACATTTGCTGAGCGTATCTCACTGCGCACCAATGCTGTCGATTGGACTTTGCTGACTCCTAATCTGGGTGTAGAATTCGATGTGAAATCGACCAACTGGAACCGCTGGGCTGTTGGACTTACGTTAAAGACAAAGTGGAATACACCAGCAACATTCAAAAACCGAGTTTTCTATAACATTACGGAGGTGCGTGCCGACTTCCGCAACTATTGGCGTACCCGTCAGATAAATAATAAGGTACCCGCGCATACCGGCTTCATCGACCGTCTCTTCTCATGCCGTCGCCGTGTGGTGAAGCATCCGAAGACTACATATTATAGAGGTGCGTACATGTCGTTCAGCGATTTCTCGATAAAGTTTGGCAGAGAAGGACATCAAGGCAAAGCATTGTCGGCTGGTATTACATACGGTATAATAAAGCCTCTCTACGCTTTCCGCACAGGTAATACTCTCGACCTCGACCTCGGCTTCGATGCCGGCTTCGTAGCAGTCAACTCGGAGAAGTTCATATACAATCGTGCCGACAACTGCTACACACGCACCAAGCAAGGTTCGTGGAAGGTTGTTCCGTTCCCGATGCCCACTGCGGCACGTGTAGGATTCGTATATCGATTTGGCAGCTATCCAATCACGAAGAAATATCGTTGGCGTTACGATGCCGATGCACAATATCAGTACAGAATTGACAGTATCGCTAACCAGCGCGTTGTTGATGCTATCAATAAGCATAACAGAGATTCTGTTGAGTCTGTTATCTACAAGGAGTTCTGGCAGGTTTACGACTCTGCGGCTGTTGTCAATAGTGCTAAGGCTGACTCGATGCGCATAGTGAACGCCAAGCTGAAAGCAGAGGCTGACCGCAAGCAGGCAGAGGCTGACCGACTGAAAGCTGTTGAGGCTCAGAAGGAGAAGGAACGCCTGAAAGCCGAAAAGAAAAACAATGGCAAAAAGGCAGAAGATAAACCAGAGCCAACCGAAGGTGCCGAGGCTACCGAACCGAACGGAACCACCGAGCCTACTGGGGAGCAGACCCCAGTAGAGGGTGAGGCTCCTACTGAGGGAGGAACTCCTACTGAGGAGCAACAGACTCCTGTAGAAAGTGAGGCTCCAACAGAAGAGCAGACCCCTGCAGAGAAAGTCTCAACATCTCAACCCACAACATCTCAACCCACTACATCTCAACAGGAAACTAATCAGCCTTCTGCTGAACCAGGAAAGGAGGCAAGCGATGAATAGTAAGAAGTTATTATACACACTCCTTCTTGGAGCAACACTCACCTCATGTACTGAGGTAGAGATTTGTGAAAGAAATCACCCACATGCTGGCGATGTCAACTTCACATATACATGGAATAAGCCAGAGGACAAACCGAAACGAATGGGTGTGCTCTGCTATCGTGTCGTGGGACAGTGGAAAGAAATTGCGGAGGTTAATACTGACGACCTCACACTGCGCCTCATCGGTAAGACGACCATCACACCCGAAAACCGTCCAAACGAAAACCCGGACGAGGGCGACAACACTGGTGGCGATAACACTGGTGGCAACACAGATGCTACAGGACCAACAGAACTGAAAAATGAAGAGTCTGTAAAGCGTCAAGTTCTCTTGGCTTATGCAGACGAGCCGGCTGAACCGACCGAGCCAACTGAGCCGACTGAACCAACCGAGCCGACTGAGCCTGGTACTGGAACGACTCCCCCTCCGTTTACGCCGACTATAAATATTCCGCGCGGCTATTATAAGTTTGCGACATTCCCGCTCGACAACCCAGCCATCGACTACTCGGAGCTTGAGCAGTTCATGGAAAAGGATGCTAACAAATACCCGTTGCAGAACGTAGGCTTGAGCTATAAGGTGTATGACATAAAAGACCCAAAGCTCAACAAACCATTAGCTTGGCAAGACTTCAACCCGTATGCGAAGTACATACAGCCCGATGTGGAGCCACTCTATTACGACTCAACAACAGTGCAACGAGTACGCGCCGATCGTCAGACAACCTTCGAGTTCAAACCGAAGATACTCTCGCAGAATATAGACATCAACTTCAACATCGTGAAGAATACGGACGAGGTGCAGTTTAAGGTGACGGAGGTATGGGCAGAGATAAGTGGTGTACCTATTTATATAAAGATGAACACAGGCTATCTCGACATAAAGAAGACAAGTAAGATGCTGTTTAAGACCGACATCAAGCCGAGCAACCCAGACGACAATGGCAACGACACCAACGAGAACAAGCGCATAGCTTGCCATGGCAATATCAATGTGACGGGCGTGGTGAATGTGCAGCGCGGTTACGGAGAGACTTTAGCAGATGTGCGCAAGAAGATATACGGTCCTGGTATAATGCAGGTGGTTATATACACCGAAGTGTACAACCCGAAAACAGGACAGACCTTCCCTCAGAAGTGGCAGGGCATCATAAACCTCTACAACACTCTGAACCAAGCGAAACTGATGAAAACGACATCTGATAACAAGTACGTGTACCGCAATGGCGAACACGGAGCAATAAACATCAGTGCCGAAATACTTCTTGATGGAAAAACGGTCGGTAATATAGACAAGGGTGGTGACGCTCTCGATCGTTGGATACAGACGGATTCCGATATAAATATCGACATTTAAAAAATAACCTATAAGATGAAACGAACGAAACATATTGTTAACATCTTGACAGCTGCAGTAACACTGCTGCTCACGGCGTCGTGCAATGTCTCTTATCCAGACTTGGACCTACCGCAGGGAGAACCGCCAACAAACGATGAGGATGTCAACATCGACAAGACATCGATTTTGCTATATACCAGTAATCCGGCATACTTCTCGGTAGTGTCCGACACACGTGGCTCTGTGGGCACACGTGGTACGGGTGCGTTCGAGCCAATGGAGACCGTGGCATACAATCGCGAAAAGTACTTGAATGCCAAGTTCAACATCTTCGCATTCCGTGCTTACAACGATGCCGATCCAAACGGCGGACAGGGAGTGCTCACGGAGGCACCCTCTATGTCGAGATACTGCTATGCTAAGAGATATGCCTATGATGAACATAAGGTTTTGAGCAAGGACAACAAGGACGAGAATAATACATCGTGTTTGCTCGACGGACCAGATTACGAAATGGGTATGCCGTTCAAGTTCGAACCCGACCAGTTTATCGGCACAATGAATGTGCTCACCAAAGACTGTCCTGAAGACATCTATTATAGCAAGCGATATCAGGATGTGGGCTACAACTTCTTTGGTTATTTCGTAGACGATCTTGATTTGAGTAACTATAAGCGCGAACAGAATAAGATATCTTACGACATAGAAATCGACGGCTACCAGGACGTGCTCGTGGGCGCAGCCAAGACTCCGCTTACGGAAGCCGACTTCGCCGAAGGTGGTATCTACGAAAAGGCTGCCAGTCTGACCGAAGATGAGAAGCAAAAGATACTAAATATACCTGGTAACTATAGCACATTTGCGGCACACCGCAACGTGCACCCAGTCGTAAATATGAAGCATCAGCTCACGATGCTGAAGTTCTTTGCTTATCCAGGTGCTTCGTCGGCTAAGGACGTAGTGATAAAGGATATTTCGGTGATGACGCTGACAAAGGGCACACTCACCGTCGCAAGTCGTAACATTGACGACTGTAAACTCGTGTTCAAACCCGAGAATGGGGTTGATGTGCTGCAAAAGGCGGTGAAACTTGGCGAGTTCCAAAAGGAAACCGATGAGAATGGAGAAACGCACAATATCTATGGCAAGATTATACCTAAGCTGAGAGATGAAGGCTATCAGGTAAAGTGGAAAGACGAGTGGGCGGACAACGAAAGCCAAGTGGTGCCAGGCGTCACACACGTGCCTACTACAAAGGAGAAGATGGACGAGGCATCCGTTGAGCTCGGTGCCGGTTTGCTCGTAGCTCCGCAGGAGTCGTACGTAGTGACACTCACATACCTCTTCCCCGGACCTGATGGTGATAAGCACGAGACCGTATACAAAATCACGCCAGCTAAGAAAGAGGGCGAGCAGGCAAGCTTCGAGAAAGGTCTATTATATAATGTGAAGATTGGTGTCTACGGCTTGGAGAATATCCAGATCAGCGGAAGCGTTGACGGATGGGGCAAGGGTGAAGATATTGATATCGACCAGGACAAAGATCCTAACGACCCTAACATCAATGGATATTAAAATAGGAATAAGACAATCTTTTAAAAATAACTTTTTTATTAATTTAAATTTTTCACGACTATGAAGAAAATGTTTTTCTTTGCATTGGCTGCAGCTGGTATGCTGACAGCATGTTCAAATGATGACACTCTCGGTGGAAATGGCGAGCAGAACGTATCTGAACAGCAGATTCGTCTCGGCGTTGCTTCGTCTAAGGTTCAGACCCGTGGTACTGGTACCGTAGGTGGTATGACTGACGCTGAGAACAAATGGGCAGGCCAGACTCTCTGGGTGTACATGCTCCAGAAGGGTAGCATGGATCTTGGTTATTACAAGACTCCGGCTGATGCTGCTGGTGCAGCTGTTGGTACAGCTGTATTTGACAACAAGGAGTTCAAGGCTCCTAATACAGCTGCAAGCACTGTGTCTGGTTTGGCTACAACAGCTGACGGTGCTATTGCTTACTACCCGGTTAGTGGCAACTACGACTTCTGGGGTTATCGCGTTGACGATGCTGTAACAGGTAAACCTGATGTAAAGCTTGTAGACGACAATGGTGATGAGGTTGCAACAGCAGATCAGGCTACAAAGCGTGTTGTTGATATCAAGATCAATGGTTCGCAGGATATCATGGCAGGCAAGGCAACTCCTTCTGCTGATGAGGTTGCTAAGCTTGGCAACTATGCTAATAACTTCTATTCTGCTTATGCAGCACGTAAGGGTGTTCAGCCGAACATCACATTCAACCACCTCCTCACACGTTTCACATTCGAGGTACGTGCAGGATCTAAGGCAACAGCGGGTGCTGGTGCAAGTGGCAACACAGAGGCTGTTCGCGTTCAGGGTATTTCTGTAGAATCTCTGACTGATGGTAAACTCACAGTTGCTTACACAGGCGCGACTAAGGAAGCTGCAGATCTCCTTACTTTCACAGGTACTGCTTCTCCTCTCAAGTTGCAGCAGCGTGCTACTGGAGCTGCAGACAACAACGTTCCTCTCGTTGCTCTCGAGGAAGTTCCTTTGACATGGCCTGCTGATGCTAATGCTACTGTTGGTGACGTTCTTCCTGTAGGCGAGGCTCTCCTCGTTGCTCCTGGTCAGACTGAGTATCCTCTTACCATCGATCTTGCTCAGAAGGTTAAGAAGAACACTTCAGACGCAGACAAGGAAGATAGGGCTCTTGAGCAGAAGGCTACTATCAAGATGGACGGTACAAAGACATTTGAGCCGGGTAAGTCTTACAAGGTTACTATCACTGTTTACGGTCTTGAGGAAATCGAGGTTACAGCTACTCTCGTACCTTGGGCTGATGGTGGTTCAATCGATATCGACGACGACCGCAATCCGAACGAAGGCGAGTACACAGAGCCGACTCCTGCAACTCCAGAGCCAATAGAGCCTTAATCAGAGCATCTGATAAGAATCTCTATTTGAGTATGCAACCGCGTAAGGGTGCATATATAAAGCGTAGGGGCTTGCCCCTGCAGAAAGGGATTGGAGATATATAAACTCTCTTCCTCGCTGCAAAAGGCGAGGAAGAGACGAGTGTTTCAACAGTCCCAGTGAATAAACGTTTTTTTAGAAAAACAATAAATTCAACAAACAAATGAATAAGCATATATTCTTAATGGGAATGGCTGCTGCCATGTTTATGACCAGCTGCACAAACGAGGACGACCTCGCTGGCGGTAGCAACAATCAGCGACTGAACTCTGATGTGCCTATCGTGCTTTCTGCTGGTCAGCAGGCAAACAAAACCCGCGCATCGCTCGGCAATGTTGACGCTGCTACAGGCAAATATGACGGCACATTCGATACGCCTGCCGACAAGAACCTCGGCTTCTTCTGTCTTGCTACTGGCAAGATTGCAGCTAAGCAAGACATCACTTGGAAGACAGGCTTCGACAACCCTAACTTCCTTTGGTTGGAGAATATTCAGGCTAAGGCTGTGACTTCTAACGATGCCGACTTAGGCAAGCGTGTTACAGACCTTACACTCTTCGACGAGAATGGTGGCACAACACCTACTCTGCACTATTACCCGATGGGTAGCCAGTATAGCTATACATTCTATGGCTATTATCCTTACTCAGCGAACGTGGTGCACAACGGCAATAAGTACAGTGTAAAGGTAACAGGTCTGGACGGCACAACCGATCTTATCTGGGGTAAGTCGTTCGTTGCTAACGACGATCCTGACAAGGAGGACGCTTACAGCGCAAAGTATCTGCGCGACAAGAAGAAGCGCGTAGAGGCTGCCGGTCAGACATGGGATAATAAGGCACACAAGGAGAACCGCCCGCAGCTCACCTTCGTGCACAAGCTCATGAAGTTTAACATCATCCTCCAAAAGGGTAGTGGCGAAAATACTCGTGTTGCAAAGCTGGGTATCAAGTCGGCTAAACTCCTCAATGTGGCTGACGCAGGTACACTTACTATTGCTGACCTCGACAATCGTCTCGCTGCTTTGACTGACGATGTTAAGGGTAAGGAAGGCGAGTTTGTTGTCGATTGGACTACTGCTAAGAACCACAACACTGAGGCTACTGCCTTCAAGTTGAAGGACAAGGACGGCAATGTTATCGGCGACCCAGCTAACGGTCCGTACCTCGGCGAAAACGTAAAGGTTACTGTTGGTGACGGCTTCCTCCTCCCATCCCAGTACCGACACTGATGACCGGTACTAACGCTGACGGCTCTACAAAGTATGAAGACAATGGCTACCTTGGTACAGACGCTGCAGCATTTGCGAACAAGGGTATCTTCCGCTTGCGTGTAGAGTACTACCTCTCCGATGCACCCGAAAAGGTGTACAAGGCAGCACAGTACGAGATTACTCCAGTATTCAAGAACGCTGCTGGTGATGTGGTTGATGAGCCTTGGAAGGCTGGTTACGAGTATGACATCGTAATCTCAGTTTCTGACCCAGAGCAGATTCAGACACATGGCTATCTCACTCCGTGGGAGAAGCGCGTAATCGAACTCGAATAAGCATTATAATTATAGAGCGGGTGTGGCGTTAAGCCATACCCACTCTTAATGATTTCTCAGACAAAAACACTCCGACACCCAACAAACACCCTAAAACATACAACTGGTGTAGCCCACGATAGGGCAGCACCCACTAAAGTAGAAATATCAAAGCCCCACAATATATAAAGCAACACGCTGGTGCAGCGCGATGCCGCACCTTTAAACATAACATAGTAAAAATGAAGAAATTACTCTTGACATTCTTGATGCTCTCGGCAGTGTTCTCCGCTCGGGCGCAGAAGCTCGCCGTCAACACCGATGTGCTTATGGATGCGTGCATGATACCAAGCGTCGGTTTGGAGATGACGGTCGGCAACTGGTCGACCCTCGGACTCAATGTGCTCGGATGTAATAAGCCGTATGGCAAGAACATAAAGTTGTTGGCAGCACAGCCCGAATACAGATACTACTTCTCAGGACGTCCGATGCATAGCTTATTCGTTGGCGTTGGAGGCGTAGGCGCAATTTACGATGCTTCTATAAAAGGAAAAGTGTACAAAGGAATAGCTTACGGTGGTGGCATCACATTTGGTTACGTAATGAATGTCACGAAGCGACTCTTTATCGACTTCCACGCCGGAGTGGCTGCTGTAGGCTACAATCGTAAGGAATACTTCGCAGGAGATAACTACGGCGACTATGTGGTAGGCGGACTCAACAAACCGAACGCATCAGGATATTACCTCATGCCACAACGCATAGGCATCTCAGTGGCTTACATCCTCAAATAATATAATAACACACAATAACAATGAAACGAAACTTTTTACGACATATATGCTTCGCGCTGATAGCTATACTGCTTGTCACCTTCACCGCTACGGCTGCCGTTCTGCAGCAGGACGACGGAGGTTCGCGTAAGGTGAAAATCAAGGTGTACTTGAAGATGGGTAAGAAGGGCGAGCCAAAGCCTGCAAAGACAGTGCAGTATTGTACATCATTCCGCTCTATCAACAAGGCTCTTGATGCAGCCAATCGTATCAACGTGGCTAACACAAAGGTGTTCAGTGGCGATTCGAAAGCATTGGAGAAAGAACTACGTTCGCTCGGCATAGCATTCAAGCTCTCTAAGTCGAATGGTGAGATTGAGGAGTTCCTCATGAGCGGTCAGGGCGTTGTAGTCTTTGACGAGGAGTACGGTGCAAGGGCTGTAGAGATAAAGTCGGGACAAGACAAGTTCACGGTGACGCTTGAGAGTAGCGACCAAATTCTTGATGAGACCGTTGTCGATGGTAAGTATCGCAACACCAACCCTACGATGAAGCCCGTGCCTGGTATGGACACCGGCGATAGAGTGACGTTCAATGTCAACTTCACCATCCCAGAGGGTTACACCACAGAGAAGTCGCGCATCATCTGCCAGCCGATGGCTGTCGACTGTCAGACCGAAGACACTATAGCCTATCTGCAGCCCATAATACTTGAGGGCGCAGAGTATCATAAGAAGCAGGATAAGCGTATGGGCTTCAACTATATGAAGAACGATTCGGTGGCTCGTGGCTATGACCCATCGTACGTCTTGGAGCGCGATAAGGAGGTGGCTTACAGTACCAATGTCACCTTTAAGAAGCCCGATAAGGAGAAGACATACCGAGGAAGCTATCGCGTTGTGCTCGAGGATTATCATCATCGCACATGGGATAGCGGAGAGATGACAACTGGCTCGTGCCTTGCGTTCAAGCCATTGAAGTTTCTCGACTTCTCAGTGACGGCTGCCGATATGCCACTCACAAGCGAGTTCCAGGAGGCTGCAGAGGAGAATATGGCTAACGTGACCCGCGACTTGCGACTGAAGTTCGCCGTTGGTAAAGACGTGTTGCTCAACGACTCGATGAACATAGTAGAGCAACAAGCCATCGTGAAGGAGCTGAAGTCGTACGGCGATTTGCTTTGGGACGTACAGGTACAGGGCGGTGCTTCGCCTGAGGGTAGTGTGGAGCTCAACACCCGACTTGCTACACAGCGTGCGGCTGTGGCTCGCAATATTCTGAAACGCCACTTGAGCTCGGATATACGTGTGTCGACACTCGAACCACGCGTGTTTACATGGGACGACGTACTTGAGCAAGTAGGCAAGAATGGCAATCAGGAGGTGTACGACGCAGTGAAGAGCACCATCGAGACATACAAACCGAACGAAGTGTTCGGAATGTTGAAGACACAGCCGTTCTTCGAGAGCGATATCGTACCTATTCTTGAAAACCTGCGTATCATGGTTGTGAAGTATCGTTACGAGATAAAACATATTATGAACGCAGAAGAGGCTGTGGAGAACTACTTCGCAAACAAGCGCGAATATATCTCGGGCGAGAAGAAGATGTCGAACGGTGACTACTTCAACCTCTTGGCTACAGTCACCGATAGCTTAGAGCTCGACACCATCACAACACTTGCTTACAAGCACATCATTGCGCAGTCGGACTATACACGTCTGAAGCTTGCCCCATACGTGGCTAACCAAATGGCACTGATGGCAAGTCGCAGAGGTATGCCCGATGTGAACATCCTGAAACCGTTTATCGACTTCCGTAAGGGTGTGAACCAAATGGATATGAGCGACCGCTATAACCCCGTGAAGATAAACCGCGAGCAGTTGGTGCTCAACCAAGCCGTGATGTACTTCCAGGAGGCAAAGCTCGACACCGCGATGTACTTCATTGAGATGTTGGAGAAAAAGAATGTGCAGCTGCAGGCTACAAAGCGCCTACGTATGCTCATCACATTCCAGCAAGGCTACCCGTTCTATATACAGGGCTTGATAACCGACCCGGAGCAGGTGGCAAAGATAAAGGAAGCAGAGCGCTACGTGTTCAGTACGGGCGACGACAACCGTGCTATCATCTACACCGAACTGCACGGATATCTTAACAAATCGCGCAAAGAATGCGAGGCTCTTATCGACCGTATGCCCGACGATAACCCGAAGAAGTGGTATCTGAAAGGTATTATATGGGCTGACGAGTGGGGACGTGAACCGCAGATAGATGACTACTCGGCAGCAAACAGCGGTTTCAAAGAACTCACGGAAGAAGAGGAGAACGAACTGCTACGCACCGACCCCGAGAAGGCTGAAGAGTACTACAAGCAGCTTGACGAGTATAAAAAGCAGAACACCGGACCGCAGCTTGACGTAAGCAAAGTGCCGTTCTACCTCGCCTACTTCCAGCATAGCTTCGATTTGGAACCTAAGTTCATACGCCTGTATCGCAACGAGGGCAATGTGAACGATGACATCCGTAAGAAGTCGAAGTATATGCGAAAAGATATTCCGGCTTATCGAAAGAAGTTCGAGATACTCAAAGCCTACACTGACCGTAAGAAGGCAGAGGAAAGCGGAGCTGTAAGTGAGACAAAGGAAGAAGTGCAGTCGGCAGATAATAAGGATAACACCGCTGACGATAACAAATAAGACCAAGAACAATGAGCATAAACATCATACGCCTTTACGCAACAGCGATTTGTTTGATAGGTGGCTTGAGCTGTAGTGTAGCAAGAACGACAACGTTCAGTGTCGCTCCACGTGCTATCACACAGGTGCCCGACTCACTATGGGACGAGTCGGGCGACGAAGACACCATTGGCAAAACTCGCCACAACTACGCTACGGAGTTCAATGCCCTCAAGTACGTGCTTGAGGACCGCTATCGTGGCTATGACGACACCTTCAGAAAGAAGTGGTACGACCACCTCTTCTTAGGCTTCGGCGGAGGATTGCATAAAGACTTAGAATATGCAGGCTATAACCTCTCGCCAATCACGATGGCGCACGTGAGTGTGGGTAAGCAGTTCAACCCTTACCATACAGTGCGCCTTACAGCCGGATTGGGATATGGCTACTATGAGGGTAACAAGAAGAACTATAAACAGTGGCAAGGTTCTGTCGACTGGATATATAGTCTGTCGACGTTGATGGACGGCTATTGTCCGTCTCGACTGCTCGATGTGTCAACAGTGTTTGGCTTTGGCGTGCGTCACAACACAACAAACATAGTTGACTACCATCGCACACGATACGAAATACGTGGAGGTGTGCAGGGAAAGATATTCACCGGTCCGCAAGGATACCTCACTATAGAGCCGTATGTAGGTGTCAAGTCAAGACACCTGCATAATAAGTTCGGAGGCTTCTATGGTGTAAACATCGGTATGGTGTACTATCTGCACAACAACCTCTCTATCGAGGACCGTATGCGCTATATGAAGAACCGCCCTGAATATGTGGACAGCACAATGCAGTGGCATCCGCAGAAATGGCGTACACCATGGTTTGCCGAGCTCTCAGGAGGCATGGCATGGTGCGTGGGAGGTGAAAATGTGAGCCCAAAGATGGGACACTCTACGAAGATGTCTGTAGGTAGATGGTTCTCGCCGTCGGTAGGTGTGCGCTTTAGCTTAGGACTCACCTCCGCCACATGGGACAAAACCCATGAGGCAATGGGCGAACAGGACGAGGATAGACGCGCTATGCTAAGCATACCAGTGCAAGACGATGCTGTTGTCGACCTGCATGATATGACCGCTGATGCAACCGCAGAGGCTCTTATCAATCCGTTAGGATTTATGAAGAACTACTCTTTCGACCAACCATTCAACGTGGCGTTAGCATTCGGTGGCGGTCTTAGTTGGATTATGCGAGAGCAGAAGACCCATCTGCGCACCATTAGTACGTTCTACACGGCAGGCTTACACCTCTCGTATAACCTCAGCAACGACTTGCAGGTGTTCCTCGAACCGAGCTTCACCAACTATAACTACCGAATACCGTATCGCAACATAGACGCAGTGAAGCGTTTCAACGCCCAAAGAGTAGTGGTTCGTCTTGGTTTTACAGCCTATACACGTGCTACAAACTATCGTATGAGGAAGCAAGATGACTATGAGGCACCACGCATTCCGCTTAGTTTCGGTTTGGGCGCAGGTACGATGCTGTTCAACACCAAGAAAACATACGAAGGCGCAGCGTTCAACTATAATGCACAGGCCTTTGTTGAAGGACATTTCGGTAAGGTGCATGGCGTACGTGCTTCGTTCGAATACTTGTCTATCAATAGCGTTGCGCCGGACAACTATACTGGCACAACCGAGTATGGCACAGAATACACCACTACCGGACTCTTCAAGAACAACTACAAGCGAGGCTTCGTGGCACTCAACTATTTGCTGAATGTCACCAACCTCTGCTCTGGCTACCAGAGCAATCGTATGTTTGAAGCGGAGTTGTTCGCAGGTCCGGCGTTGCTGCTGTCGTTAGGCAATAGCACAGAACCCGATGGTTCGATAAAGGTGAACAGTTCGCATACCATGTCGTACTCACCAAGAAAGTACAACACTAGCCCGCTTATGGGTGCCAATGGAGGTATCAAGATAAAGATGAACGTGGCTAAACACATCGCTGTGACGCTAACACCGCAGCTCTATGTAGTGCGTTACAACCCCAATATGCTTGGCGTTAATATGCTGAAGCTGCGCACGTTCCAGACACTCAACCTCGGTGTGCAGTACACACTATAATCGGTGTGCAGTACGTATTATAAGTAAATAATAGGGCGGAGGTATCAACACCTCTGCCACTCTTAAAGCTATACAAGATATGAACATGAGAAAAATCGCTATAGGCTTGCTCGCTTTCGCACTTGTTGCGCCTTCGATTGCTTCTGTCTCGCTGAAGGACAAGAAGGAGAAGAAACCGAAGACCGAAAAGAAAGCAAAGGTCGACAATAAAACAAAGACCAGCAAAGCGTCAAGTTCTAATTCGCCACGCAAGGTGCAGACCATCAATGATGTAGAAGCCGCAATTTTGGGTATAGAGAAGATTGTGTCGCACACACTCGTTGAGGTGGAACCTATTGTGCAGCAGATTTGCGAGTCGCAACAGACCAAGAAAAGCGTGTGCCCACGTATCTACGTAGGCGCAGCCAATGCCTTTTGGCTCAAATCGGGTGTCAGCGATACCACATACGCTTTGAAATACATCGACAAAGCAATAGAACTCGACCCTCATTATAGTCCTGCCTATATGCTCAAGGGCGACATCTACAAGTGGGCTGACGACACTACTTTAGCTGTAAACTACTATAAGAAGGCGATAGAGATGGCTCCCAACGACTTCAGAACGTATCGTAAGTATGCAGCGTTTGTAGAGGCGGGTTTGGACAAGGTGACAGAGCGTGCGTTTGCGGGCGATACAGAGGCTCAAGAAGAAGTACGTAAACGTAGAGCAAAGCTGGAAAATATATACGCAATGGCTAAGGAAGCCAATCCTACATTCCCATATAATCGTGATTGTGCACGTTTGTATGCTGCATACGGTCTTACTACAAATGAGATTCAAAAGGGCATTCAGTTGTATGATGAAGCTCAAAAGGACTCTTTAGAGGCTGACGACTATACTTCACAGGCCCGAATGGTATATACCTTTGTGGACAATGCCGATGGTAACACAAAGTTGCAGCTCTATACGCGCATTATGAATATTTGCGATAGTGGTTTGGTTAGATATCCTGCATACTATTATATTCTCTCCACTGGTGCGGATTGGGCGAACAGAGCGTATGATCTTGTAAAGAAGCAGCAAGGTGAAGCTCTTTATGAGTATAAGAAGTTGTTCGCTTCAAGGGCATTGGAGTATAGTGAAACTTTGATCGCAAGCAAAGACACAGCTATTACCGATTTGAATTACTTGAATTATGGTAAGGCACTTATTAATAACAATAAGTTAAATCAGGGAATAGATGTGTTGAAGGAATTGCTAAAGAGCCCGACAATTAAAGATGATCAGGTAGCTTCTGCAATGGGTGTTATCAGTAATACCTATAAGGATATGGGCGAATACGATAAGGCAGAAACGGCTTATCAAGAGTATATCAATACTGTTGAAAGCAATGGTAAGCTGAACTATTTCCATCTGCAGAACTATGCTGCGATGTATAAGGATAAGGCGGAAGAGTGTGTCGGAATGGAGCAGGTGGCAGCTTATAAGAAAGCCTTTGATATATATGGACAGGCTGCAGAACGATTTCCTGATTATGCAGACTATGGTTATGTCAATCAGCTTCAGTTGAGTACGTTAATCGACCCTGACCAAGAAGCAGGCGTTGGATTGCGACCTGCTTTGCAGCTGTATAATAGCGTTTCTGCAAATGCTTCTTGGCAGTTGATGGCAACTCGTTATTTGGCTGTCTACTATTTTAAAGTGAAGAATAGCAAGGAGTTAGCTCGTAAATACTGGATGCGTTGGCACGAGCTCGACCCGGACAACGAGACAGTCAAGCGAAACATCGCAATCTTGTATAAGGTTAAACTATAAGATGAAGATATAACTTCACATCAGATATCCAGGCTATGGCAGCAATGTCATAGCCTTTTTTATTATTCCGTTGTTTCAGCTCTCTTTTTTCATAAGTTAGAAAAATTAATTGCTTCATGCCGTGTTTTCAGAATAATAATTGTAACTTTGTAAAGTAGCATTAAACCTATTGTATTATGGGAGGACTGAAAGATAGATACATACGTTTCGACTGGGCTATCAAGCGCTTGCTCCGTCAGAAAGCCAACTTCGATGTGTTGGAAGGTTTCCTTACCGTGTTTATCGGTGAGGAGGTGAAGATTGTGGAGATACTCGAGAGTGAGGGCAATCAGCAAACGCAAGACGATAAGTTCAACCGTGTGGACATCAAAGCACGCAACTCGAAGGGTGAGATAATACTTGTAGAGGTGCAGAACACGAGCGAGCTTTACTATCTGGAGCGCATCCTGTATGGCGTAGTGAAAGCCATCACCGAGCACATCCATCTCGGTGATACATACAAGGAGGTGAAGAAGGTGTATTCTATAAGCATCCTCTATTTCGATATAGGTAAGGGTGCCGACTACCTGTATGTAGGACAGAACAAGTTCATCGGTGTGCATACAAACGACCAACTCGTCATAACGGCTAAGGAGAAAGGTGCTTTAGTGCAGAAGAGTCCGGCAGAGATATTCCCCGAGTACATTCTTGTGCGTGTCAACGAGTTCGACAAGGTAGCAGTGACTCCGTTGGAGGAGTGGGTTGCTTACTTGAAGAGTGGAGTAATAAAGGAAAACACCACTGCTCCTGGATTGCAGGAGGCACGCAAAAAACTGCAGTATTACTCTATGACCGATGCCGAGCGCTATGCTTATGATGAGCACCTCAACGCTGTGATGATACAGAATGATGTGCTTGGCAATGCACGTGAAGAAGGACTTGCCGAGGGACGTGCTGAGGGACTTACGCAGGGTCGTGCAGAGGGTCGTGCAGAAGCAAAGAAGGATATTGTTAAATCTATGCTGAGCAATGGTCTGTCGGTAGAGCAGGCTGCAAAATATAGTGGTCTGACTGTAGAAGAAGTAGAAAGTATAAAGTAAAATCACGATATGGGAGAATATATAGTATCGGCGCGTAAGTACCGCCCGATGACATTCGACTCGGTGGTGGGGCAGGCTGCTCTCACCGCTACGTTGAAGAATGCCGTGAAGAGTGGCAAATTGGCACACGCCTACCTGTTCTGCGGACCGCGCGGAGTGGGCAAGACGACGTGTGCGCGCATCTTCGCGAAGGCAATCAACTGCATGAACCCTACTACGGAGGGCGAGGCATGTGGCGAGTGCGAAAGCTGCAAAGCGTTTGCTGAAGGACGCTCGTACAACATCTTCGAGCTTGACGCAGCCAGCAACAACTCCGTGGAGCACATCAAGTCGCTCATGGAGCAGACACGCATACCGCCACAGGTGGGCAAGTACAAGGTGTTCATCATCGATGAGGTGCACATGCTCTCGCAGGCAGCGTTCAACGCTTTCCTGAAAACACTGGAGGAACCGCCTGCACACGTGGTGTTCATTCTTGCCACAACCGAGAAGCATAAGATTTTGCCAACCATCCTCTCGCGTTGTCAGATTTACGACTTCGAGCGCATGAGCGTGGAGAACACCATCAACCACCTGAAGTATGTGGCAGAGAAGGAAGGCATCACCTACGAGGAAGAGGCATTGGCACTCATCGCCGAGAAAGCTGACGGCGGTATGCGCGATGCTCTTTCTATCTTCGACCAGACGGCAAGCTTCTGCCAGGGCAACATCACATACGCAAAGGTGATTGAGGACCTAAACGAGCTCGACACCGACAACTACTTCAAGTTCGTCGACTATGCGTTGGCGAACAAGGTGAGCGAGTGCATGGTGCTCCTCAACTCGATAATAGAGAAAGGCTTCGACGGTGGTAATCTTATCAACGGACTCGCTTCGCACGTGCGCAACGTGCTCATGGCTAAGGATGCGCAGACGCTGAAGCTCCTTGAGGTGAGCGAGAAACAGCGTGAGAAGTACAGCGCACAGGCAAAGGCGTGTCCCACGCAGTTCCTCTACAAGGCGCTGAAGCTGATGAACCAGTGCGACCTAAGCTATCGTCAAAGCAGCAATAAACGTCTGCTCGTAGAGCTGACACTTATCCAGGTGGCACAGATCACGCAGCCGGAGGATGCCGACAGTGCGGGGCGTAGCCCCAAGCAGCTGAAAACCCTGTTCAAACTTCTTGATTTCACCCGGACGAAAGTGGCTCAGCAGGTGGCTGCTCCGGTAAGCCATGCCTCGGTGAGCCATGTTTCAGCTGAGGCTCCTCCTTCGCAGACCGCCGCATCGGGTTCGGCAGCCGTCTCCGACAAGTTGTCTGCCGGCGTACCACGCTTGAAGCTCTCGTCGCTCGGCATGACCTTCCAAAGCTTGCAGCGCAAGGATGCGGTGGCGGCAAAGAAAGAGGCGGAAGAGACAAACAAGGATGAGAACGAGCAGTTCACGCAGGAGTTCCTCGATCTGCAATGGCTCTCGATGTGCAACCGTATGCCGCAGAAGATGGTGGGGCTTGCTTCCCGAATGAAGAACATGCAACCGCGTATCACCACCTTCCCCGATATCGAGGTGCTGGTAGACAACCAGATATTGCTCGACCAGGTAAACGAGATAAAAGGTCGCATACGCGTTACGCTCGCCAAGGCACTGCACAACGGAAATGTGTCAATATCGCTCCGCCTCGCCGAGGCAGAAGAGATAAGCCGCCGAAAGACAAAGAAAGAGGTGTACGACGAACTGATGCAGCAAAAGGAAGTGCGAGCGTTCGTCGAATCGTTAGGGCTCGAACTTGTTTAAAAGTAAAAAAGTTAGGAGGTATGGGTATCTTGCCCATGCCACGCACCCACAAGCAAAGCATTTAAAAGTAAAAAGTTAGGGCTGGATTCCAAATGAGGAATTCAGCCCTAACTTTTATTTGTGCTTAGTATATTGGTTTTACAACTTCGACTCTCATTCCAAGAGCATTGATGATTTGGTAGAATGCGCCAACGCTTGGAACGATAATTCCATTTTCTACTTTTGAAATATACGATTTGGTAGAATTGATGCGTTTTGCCAATTCTGTTTGTGTAATTTTGGCTTCTTTGCGTGCATCAAGCAGTATTTGTCCTGAATAGAAGGAAAGCGCATCCTCTTTGGCCTTCATGCGCTCCGGAGTGCCTTCCTTGCCGAACTTCTTGTCAAGAACGAGATCGTAATCAACGATTTGATGATTGTTTGTCTGCATAATATGCCTCCTTTATCTTTAATGCTTTTTCTATTTCTTTGGGTGGTGTTTTTTGGCTTTTCTTTTGGAAACCATTGAACAATACAACGATTCTTCCTTCATCAAAAATGAAGAATATACGAAAGATGTTTCCTCCATATTCTGTACGCAATTCATACAGACCATCTTTAATAAGTTTTATAAACTTCGTGGAGAGTCTGTCCTGTGTCTTTAGTAGAAGAAGCCCATACTGAATCTTTTCCTGCTCCTTTTCTTTCAAGGTACTCATAAATGCCTCGAAATAACCGCCGTATGTAAATATCCGCCGTTCCATAATGCAAAGATAATAGAAGTTGTCAAATCCTGCAACTTTTGCGGACTATTTCTCAACGATGCTTTCGATGTACTTGCACACCATGTTGATGCCCTTCAGGTTGTCTCCACCCTCTGGTATGATGACGTGCGCGAAGCGCTTTGTCGGCTCAATGAACTGCTCGTGCATAGGTTTGAGCACCTTCAGGTAGCGGTCGACAACCATAGACACGGTGCGTCCGCGGTCGATAGTGTCGCGTTGTATGTTGCGTATGAGTCGCTCGTCGGGGTCGCAGTCGACGAAGATGCGCAGATCCATCATGTCGCGCAGACGCTTGTTGAGCAGTGTCATAATGCCCTCCACGATAATCACCGGCTTCGGCTCCACGTGTATCGTCTCCTTCTCGCGGTTGCACTTCAGGTACGAGTACGTAGGCTGTTCGATAGCTTTGCCCTCGCGCAGCTCGTTAATCTGCTTTATCAGTAGCTTCCAGTCGAACGCATCGGGATGGTCGAAGTTGATAGCCCGGCGCTCCTCTTCGGTCATGTGCGACGTGTCGTTATAGTACGAGTCGAGTGGTACGACAGCCACGTGGTGCGGCGGCAGTGCCTCAACAATCTTCTTCACTACAGTGGTCTTGCCGGAGCCTGTGCCACCGGCAATACCAATTATTGTTATCTTGTTGTTTGTCATATTCTTAAGCTTGGTCGTATAATGTGCTGAACATGCGACTGTAGAACTCTGCCTTGCGTTCGGGCTTCATGGGGTAGGCACGCGAGCTGCTCGGCATACGCCATAGACGCAGTGTTCTGTCGTCGAAGCCGAACTGCACGTTCTCGCCAACCTTCGGCTGCACCTTTATGTCGAAGCACGCGCAGAGCACGTCGGTGGCTTTCTGACCAGTGGTCACGATGTCGGTGAGCGAGGGTAGGGAGCGCACCATTGCCTTCAGGTCTGTTGCTTCCACCACCTCTAAGTCCTTGTCCGATGCCGTGTTCTTCAGTCGGCGCACCACCGTCGCCGTGTCGTACATGCCGATGCGACGCTCGTTGAGGAACGGGATAATACGGTCGAGTCGGAACGTCTTTGCTTCGGTGTCGACGAAGTGCAGCTTGTCGTTGAAGAAGCATAGCCCGAAGATGCGCCACATATCGTTGGTGAAGTTTGGGTAGTAGAACCGCATCGACCAGCGCTGTTCGCCCGGCGGAAAGCTGCCGAGCATGAGCAGCCGGCAGCCGTCGGGGAGAAACGGGGTGAAGGGATGGCGTTCGGTATTCATTATTTCTGCTCCTTCACCAGATACACTACTACCGGCAAGTGGTCGGAATAGCCGTCGAGCCATACACCGCCTGCGGTGGTACGCTTCGGCGAGCCCTTGTACTTGCCCTCGCTCTGTATGAGGTACGGGCGGATGTGGATTTGATGCTGGAAGTACTTCAGAGTAGAGAAGTCCTTCACGCCCTTCGGGTTGAGCAGGTTCGGAGTCATCACGATCTGGTCGAAGAGGTTCCACGATCCGTTGTAGAACAGTGTGCCCTTGCCCTGCTTTGTGAGAATGTTATACCACGGGTTATACATGTCGTCCTTGCCCGTCTTCTCGATAGACGGCTTGCACGAGAGTCCCTCGGTCATCGACTTGTTTGTAGGGTCGTCGTTCATATCGCCCATCACGAACACCTTGCAGTTGGGGTCGGCGTTCAGCAGCGAGTCCTTCACCACGCGCACCTGTCTGCCAGCCACCTCGCGGTAGTAGGATGTGGCGAAACGGCTCGGCCAGTGGCACACGATTACAGCCACGTGTTCGCCGGCGAGCGTGCCGCTAACGGTGAGGTAGCCACGTGTCACGTAGTTAGAGTCCTTCTTCTCCTCGGGAACGTATGGCACGAGGCGCACATCCTTCACGGTGAAGAAGCGAGGGTTGTAGAGCAGTGCGCAGTCGATGCCGCGGCGGTCTGGACCCTCTACATGTACATATTTATATCCGCGCTGCTTCAGAGCAGGCTGTGCTGTGAGGTCGTCGAGCACCTTTGAGTTCTCCACCTCCGAGAGTCCGATGAGGGCGCATCCGATGCCCGGCAGCTTGTCCGTGCCAAGGTCGGCTAATGCCTGCGACATATTGCGTAGTTTGTGGCTATATTTCAGTCCGTTCCATTTGTATGCGCCGTTAGGCAGGAAGTCGTAGTCGCGCTTGCCCTCATCGTGGCAAGTGTCGAAGAGGTTTTCCTGGTTGTAGAAACCTACGGCATAGAGATTGAATTTCTTCTGAGCCGATGCTCCCAGTGTCATGCATAGGAGTAAGGCGAGGATAAAGAGATTTTTTTTCATTTGAGTTATTTGTTTTTTGTTTTTATTCGTTACACACAGCGTGTACGTGATACACGCCTACAAAGTTACAGTAATTTGTTATCATTGTGCCCTATTTCGTGTTTTTTTTGCATGAAATTGCGATTGTTTTCCAATCCGTTGGCATGTTCTGCATTGAAACATATACTTAATAAAAATTAAATATGGAAATGTTTCATTAATTGAATAAAAATGTGTTACTTTGCAATCTATTTCTTAAACTACCCTAATTGAATGAAATAAAAAAAGTAGTAGTTGATTTAGAAACGAAAATTTAAAACTTAATTATAAACATTACATGCAAAAGAAGCTTAAATTAGCAGTGTTGGCAATGTGCTGCGCTCCGTCTGCTTTCGCTCAGACACAGACCGACTCGATCGGTTATCATAGCGAAGCTGCAAGCGAGGCTGCCTTCACTTTCACTGAGGCACAGCTCGGTGAGGACGATGACATGACACAGAATGTGACAATCGTCAACTCCAACACCGACATCTATGCCAGCCAGGTGGGCTTTTTGTTCTCACCGGCACGTTTCCGCTATCGTGCTTTCGATCAGAAGTACAATGAGGTTTATCTCAATGGCTTGCAGCTGAACGACATGGAGAGCGGACAGTTCCGTTACTCTCAGGTCGGCGGTCTGAACAACATGACCCGCAACCAGGAGTTCGCCCTTCCGTTTGAAGGCAACAACTTCACCATGTCGGGCATGGGTGGCTCCAACAACTACAACTTCCGTCCGTCGGCAATGCCTGTAGGTCATCGTATGACCCTCAGTGGTGCTAACCGCAACTACACTCTGCGTGGCATGTACACCTATAGCACTGGTCTCTCAGAGAAAGGCTGGGCGTTCACTGGTGGCGTGAGCTATCGTTGGGCACGCAACGGCTACGTAGAGGGCACATTCTACAACTCGCTCTCTTACTTCCTCGCCGTGCAGAAGGTGATGGGTAAGCACAGCCTCTCGCTCTCTACATGGGGCAACCCGACCGAGCGTTCTACACAGGGCGCAGGTACAGACGAGATGTATTGGCTCGCCAACAACCGCTACTACAACCCTTATTGGGGCTATCAGAACGGTAAGAAGCGCAACTCACGCGTGGTGAACGACTACGCTCCAAGTGCAATCCTCACATGGGACTGGAACTTCAACGAGAACTCGAAGCTCACTACATCGTTCTTCGGCAAGTACTCTATGTACAAGAGCACAAAGCTCAACTACAACAATGCTGACAATCCGCATCCTAACTACTGGAAGAATATGCCGTCAAGCTACTACGACGTGTGGAATAGCGAAAACTCTACATATCGCACAGAGCAGGCTTACGAGGATTGGTTGACATCATACAACTATTGGCGTGCATCAAAGGCTAATCGTCAGATTAACTGGGATCGCCTCTACTACTCAAACAAGAACGCAGCAGCACAGGGCGGCGACGCTATGTACTACATCCAGGCTAAGCACAACGACAACCTGATGCTCTCGTTTGCCTCTACATTCAATCACCAGATTGACAAGGACAAGAAGGTAAACGTAGGCGTACTTGCAGCTACCAACAAGGCTATGCACTACCAGACAATGGAGGACTTGCTCGGTGCTACCCAGTTCCATAACATCAATACATATCTTATATCAGATAAGTACACAGCTACTTCGCCCGAAGCACAGTACGACCTCAACCGTCCTAACGCAGTCGTTAAGGAAGGCGACCGCTTCTGCTACGACTACAACCTGCTCATCAACAAGGGCAAGGTATGGAGCTCGTACACAGAGAACTTCGGTTGGGCTAACTATACTATAGCTGCTAAGCTCGGCTATACCTCTTTCCAGCGCGACGGCAAGATGCGTAACGGTTTGGCTGCCGACAACTCGTTCGGCAAGAGCAAGCGAGCAGAATTCGTTGATGGTGGCTTCAAGTTCGGTTCTAACCTCACACTCGGTCGTGGCAACGTACTCTCGCTCGGCGTAGGCTATGAGCACCGCGCACCAGAAGCACGTGCAGCGTTCATGTCGCCAGAGATTAACAACGACTTCGTTCAGGGACTCAAGAACGAGCGCATCTTCAGCACAGAGCTCGGCTATATGTACGAGAACTCTTGGCTCCACCTCAATGTGAAGGGTTACTACAGCCGCATGACTAACGTATCCGACTGGCAGAACTTCTATAACGACGACAGCAACTCGTTCATCTATGTGTCTATGACCGATATGAACAAGTCGTACTACGGTGCAGAGCTCGGCGCTAAGTTCAAGCTCGCAAGCTTCCTCGACATTAAGCTTATCGGTACAATCAGCGAGGCTAAGATTACGAACAACTCTAAGCTCTGCTACATGAAGTCGACAGACGCCACACTATACGGCACCGCCCAGACAGGTGACAAATACGACTATATCCACAACAAGGGTATGCGCGACAGCGGCACACCGCTCACCGCTCTCAGCCTCGGCGTAAGCTATCATCAGAAAGGTTGGTTCATCGACCTCAACTGTAACTACTACGACCGCATCTACCTGTCGTACTCGCCTAACTACCGTTTCCACAAGAACGTGGTGAACCGTAACGATGTGATGAAGGCATTCGGTCAGCCGATTATCAACGACGTGACCGGCGAAATCGTTTCAGGAGCACTCGATCAGGCAAAGGGTCACGGTGGCTTCATGCTCGACGGCTCAATCGGTCGCAGTATATACCTCAAGCACGGATCGCTCTCAATCAACCTCATGGTTCAGAACATCCTCAACAACCGCGACATCGTTACAGGTGGTTACGAGCAGAGCCGAAGCGGCTACACACAGAGCCTGAACGTACGTGGCTACTCATTCGAGAAGAACCCGTTCAAGTTCTACGCCTTAGGTACAAACGGTATGCTGAACATTACTTATAAATTCTAAATCACAGAAAGAAGATGAAAAGTATAAAATATCTGAAACTCGCGCTCTTCGCGCTTGTTATAGGTCTTTCTGCTACATCATGTATGGATGAGGACTGGACCGACCCTACTGGCGAGGTGGCACCGTTCGGCAACAACCAGCTTCAGGAGACCAATGTCGTTTCTATTGCTGATCTTAAGGCAAAGTACGGTGCACAACTGAAGGATGTAGTGAACGACACAGTGCGCATCGCTGACGGTGTGCAGATCAAGGGTCGCGTCACAGGCAACGATATCTCTGGCAATATCTATAGCCAGGTTATGATCGAGGATGCTACCGGTGGTATAATCATCAGCGTTGCTCAGGGCGGCATCAACGGTCAGCTGCAGCTTGGTCAGGAGATTCTCGTTGACCTCGGCGGACTCTACTATGGCGTATATCGCACACAACCACAGCTGGGTATCCCGTACACCGACTTCAAGAAGAACCAGACTTACCCGAGCCGCATCAGCCGTGCAGAATGGCAGACACGCTTCAAGATTCTCGGCAAGCCCGACGCTTCGCTCGTGGTACCTCACGTGTTCGAGACTTCTGAAATCAGCACACTCAACGATGAGACCGTTGCACAGAAGTACTCTGGACAGATTGTGACACTGAAGGGTGTGGAGTTCGACACAGCCGACGGCACCGTCACATTCGCTCCTGAGGCAGAAGGTGCCACTACAGGCCACGGCGTGACACGCTACTTCAAGGGGTACACTGGTCAGAAGAAGCAGATCGGCATCCGTACAAGCTGCTACGCTAAGTTCGCTGCCGAGAAACTGCCGAAGGGCAAGCTCAACGTAACCGGTATCCTCACCGTTTACAAGACCAGCGCAACATCGTCTTACGGCACAACAGTGCAGCTCGTGCTGCGCACACTCTCTGACATCGAAGTGCTCGAGCCAGAGAAGAATCAGCCGGCAGAAGAGAAGTAAGGCTATCTTACATTATTATATATTATATAACAAGCAAACAAACAAAAGAATATGAAAAAGATATTTTTCTCAATGCTCGTCGCAACAATGACAGCATTCTCATTCACAAGCTGCGAGGACGTTCCCGCTGCTTATGAAATCCCAGGCGGTGGCAACGGTGGTAACGGTGGTTCAACCGAAACGGTTGGCAACGGTACAGCAGAGAATCCTTACACTGTAGAGGACATCAAGAAGTCGGGTGCTAAAGGTAGCAACGTCTTCGTAAAAGCTTACATCGTAGGTTTCGTTCCTGAAAAGGCTATCGACGACGCAAAGTTCACAGCCGAGGGTTGTGAGGCTGTAAGCAACGTGCTCATCGCAGCTTCTGCTGACGAGACATCAGTTGATAATGTAATGCCAGTACAGTTGCCTGTCGGTGATGTGCGCAATGCTATCAACCTCAAGGACAATCCTACAAACATCAAGCAGGAAGTAGTTCTCTGCGGTAACATCGAGGCTTACTTCGGCAAGACCGGTCTGAAGTCGGTTGTCTGGGCTAAGCTCGGCGACAAGGAGTTCGGTGCAAAGCCTGGCACAGAGGGTGGTGGCACCGGAATCACAGGCACACCGAAGGGCACAGGTACAAAGGACGATCCGTTCAACAGTGTAGCTGCTAATACAGAGGCAGCCAAGTTGGCTGCAAACGCCGTGTCTGAGCAGGGCTACTACATCAAGGGTAAGGTAGTTTCTGTAAAGGAGGCTTTCTCTGCACAGTATGGCAATGCTTCTTTCTATATCTCTGACGACGGCAAGGCAGATGGTCAGTTCCTCGTGTTCCGTTCACTCTACCTCGGCAATCAGAAGTGGACAGAGGGTCAGGCAAACATTCAGGTTGGCGACGAGGTTGTAGTTTACGGCAAACTCACCAACTACATGGGCAACACTCTTGAAACAGCTCAGAACACTACATACCTTGTTTCTGTAAACGGTAAGACAGAGGGTGGTTCTACTGGTGGCGAGGACAAGCCGGGCACTGGTGAGGATAAGCCTGCAGGCAATGGCAATATCGCTATCGACGGCACAACACTCACACTCTCTAACCCGAGTGTTCAGGCTGGTGCAACAACAGTAGAGATGGTTCCTGGCGACTTCTATACAGAGAATGGTACTGAGGTTACAACCATCACTCTTAAGGACGGCACAAAGATCGTCTTCGACGCAAACGGCGAGAAGAATGGTCCGAAGTATTACACAGGTGCTAACTACTCTAACATCCGTGTTTACAAGAACAACACTATTACTTTCGAGGGTCACAAGGCAATCGCTAAGGTTGTGTTCAGCTGCGATGTAGACAAAAACAAGAATGTCAATTGCGTTGGTAACGAGACAGCTACTGTTGTTATCGACGGCAAGAAGATGGTTTATACAAACGTCTTCAAAGAGGCTTCTGGCGGTGGCGTTCAGTTGCGTATAACCAAGATCGTAATCACATACGCCAAGTAATAGGCTTATTTACTATCGTAAGTAATACGATTCTTTAATATTCCAAGCCATTTCAAACGATGAGGTGGCTTGGAATTTTTGTTTTCAAAAATTTGTCGGTCTCATAAAAAAGTCGTAACTTTGCATCCGCTAAGCATTTGAAAGCGAATTATTTATTTAACACTATAACAATTTAAACAAAATGAAGAAGGGAATTCATCCAGAAAACTATCGCCCCGTCGTATTCAAGGATATGTCCAACGGCGATATGTTCCTTTCACGTTCTACGTGCAAGACAAACGACACTGTGGAATTTGAAGGCGAGACTTACCCGGTCGTAAAATTGGAAATCTCGAGCACCTCGCACCCGTTCTATACCGGCAAGAGCAAGCTCGTTGACACTGCGGGTCGTGTTGATAAGTTCATGAGCCGTTACGGTAAGGCTGCTAAGAAATAAGATACATCCTACCTTAATATATAAAAGGCGCGCCCGTGTAGTTGCAGATTCCCGGGAGCGCCTTTTTTACGTGCAATTGTTCCATTGATGATTAAAACATATTATTTCGCGTCATTGGCTCTTGCCTTGGCGGTGTCTGCAGCCTCGTGCAGCTCCGACGATGCCAACGGTGGTTCGGGTGAAGCGTCAGGCAATGCCAATGCAAACAGCACAATATTGACTGGCGAAGCCGGAAGGCTTGAGTTTCCAAAAGTACGCAACGACGGGCACAGCATAGTTGTTGTGCATTATACCGACGGTTACGGGCTCAACTATTCTGTCGAATGGGATTGTGAGAAACGGGCGCAACGCTGGACATGCTATGCCATGTACAATGCCAACAGCGTGACAAACTGGAACCGAAACAACTGGAAGAATGCCACATGGCAGGGAAAACAGTGGCATTCCGACCCGTTCCAGGAAGACCCCGACCTGCCGGAATACTGCCGTACCACGCTATCCGATTACCGTGGGTCGGGATTTAACCGCGGCCACATCTGCCCTTCGGCCGACCGCCTGTGCTCCATGGATGCCAACGGGCAGACGTTCTACCTGTCGAACATGCAGCCACAATACTACAACTTCAACGCCGGGCTTTGGGAAAAGATGGAGGAGCAGGTGCGCTCGTGGAACCGAAGCTCATTCAGAGACACGCTATATGTTTGCAAGGGCGGCACCATCGAAGACTATGGGGCTACCAAGGGAGTGATGCGGCATACCTCGTCGGGCCTCATCGTGCCTCGCTATTTCTTCATGGCCCTGCTTTGCAAGAAAGGCGACACGTACAAGGCCATCGGATTGTGGGCCGAGCACATCAACGCTGACCATTCTTCCGACAAGCTGAGCGACTATGCCGTGTCTATAGACGAACTGGAGCAGCTCACCGGGATTGATTTCTTCTGTAACCTGCCCGACGACACCGAGAGGCGTGTCGAGTCAATATCAAGTGACAATGCAATCAGGGCCTGGGGGCTGAGGTGAGTGCTTCATTCAGGGCTCGCAGTGGGGCAGACGCAAAGGGTTGATATTAATAAAATGCTTAATTTGTCTGTCCAAAGTTTGGTTTTGAGCGGGAAAATCAGTATTTTTGCGTCACCTAACAACATGACACAAACTATTGTAATAAAGAAATGAAGACTGTTTATGATTTCTCTGTCAAAGACAGAAAAGGAAAAGACGTATCGTTGAAAGAGTATTCCAACGAAGTGCTCCTCATTGTAAATACCGCCACCAAGTGCGGATTTACACCGCAGTATGAGGAACTGGAGAAACTCTACGAGAAATACCATGGCCAGGGATTTGAGATATTGGATTTCCCGTGTAATCAGTTTGGCCAGCAGGCTCCCGGAACAGACGAGGCCATCCACAGTTTCTGTAAGCTGACCTATGGCACGGAGTTCCCACGGTTCAAGAAGGTGAAGGTAAACGGTGACGACGCAGACCCGTTGTTCAAGTTCCTCAAGGAGCAGAAGGGCTTTGCCGGCTGGGACATGAGCCATCCGCTGGCCCCGGTGCTCGACGACATGCTGTCGAAGGAAGACCCTGACTACAAGGAGAAGGCCGACATAAAATGGAACTTCACAAAGTTCCTGACAAACAAGCTGGGCATGGTGGTAGAGCGTTTCGAGCCCACCGAGAGCATCGACAACATTGCCGCCAAGATAGAGGAGCTGCTGAAAAAATAACCGGCTGAGGCCAAAAAACCGTAAAACAAGTATATGGAACAGAATACAGAGCACGTACGTTGCCTAATCGTGGGCAGTGGACCGGCGGGGTACACTGCTGCCATATATGCCGCGCGGGCCAACCTCAAGCCCGTTGAGTATTGCGGTATCCAACCCGGCGGACAGCTGACCCAGACCACAACGGTGGAGAATTTTCCCGGTTACCCGCAAGGGGTCGACGGAAACCAGATGATGATGGACTTGCGCGAGCAGGCCGAGAGCTTCGGAACCGACATTCGCGACGGGGCCATCGTAAAGGCCGACTTGTCGAAGGCTCCCTACAGGCTTACAGCCGAAGACGGCCATGAGATACTTGCCGATACCGTGATTATTGCGACGGGGGCTTCTGCAAAATACCTTGGGCTTGACGACGAGAAGAAGTACAACGGGCAAGGTGTGTCGGCTTGTGCCACTTGCGACGGCTTTTTCTACCGCAAGAAGACTGTTGCTGTAGTGGGAGGCGGCGACACTGCCTGTGAGGATGCGCTCTACCTTGCCGGCCTTGCCAAGAAGGTGTACATGATAGTGCGCAAGCCTTATCTGCGCGCTTCGAAGGTGATGCAGGAGCGTGTGCTTTCAACCGAGAACATCGAAGTGCTCTTTGAGCACAACACACTGGGGCTGTTTGGCGAAAACGGGGTAGAGGGCGCCCATCTGGTAAAGCGCAAGGGCGAGCCCGACGAAGAGAAGGTGGACATCAGCATCGATGGCTTCTTCCTTGCCATAGGGCATACCCCGAACAGCGAAGTGTTCCGTGAATGGCTTGACACCGACGAGGTGGGATATCTAAAGAAGATCGACGGTACGCCGCGTACGAAGGTTCCCGGAGTGTTCGTGGCAGGCGACGTCTGTGGGGCCGCTTTGCAATCGTGCGATGTGAAGGCGCTGCCTTTTCCCGGGGATTGTCGCAACCTTCAGCTGTTCAGTTTGCTTATTATGCCCGCCAGTTGCGAAAAGTCGCTTATGCGGTAGTCGGCTTCTCTCAGCTCTTCAATCTTTCCATTGCCGTAAGTCACGGCACAGGTAACGGCACCGGCTGCGCGTCCCATGTCAATGTCATACCTCGTGTCGCCAACCATGATGGCTTCATCGGCCCTGCTTCCTGTTTCACCAAGTATTCTGATTATCATGTCGGGAGCCGGCTTTGGGTGCTCTACATCATTAGCTGCCACCACGATTTCCACATAGCCATCGAGGGCCATGTCGTCAAGGAAAGCCAGCAGCGAATGACGGCTGCGGCTGCTGGCTATGCATATCTTCATCCCGGAGTTGTGAAGTTGCTTTATTGTTTCGACAACGTTGGGGAACACTTGCACCTTGTAGTCGGCATTGTTGCGTGCAAATATCTCACGGTATGTCGACTCACACCGTGCTGCGGTAACGTCGTCCATGGGCATCAGCTGGCTGAAACACTGCCTCAGCGGCAGGCCAATCATAGCTGCGCATTGTGCGTCCGACTGCATGGGCAACCCGACTGCGTCCAAAGTTTGCTGCATTGTCCTCACTATCAGGCCGCAGGTGTCTCCTATGGTTCCGTCAAAATCAAGAATAACTGTATTAATCATTGTTCGTTGTTAAAGTGGTTGTTAGGCTCTTTGGCTATGGTGCTGCCTTGCCATCCCTCTGCCTGAAAAGCACAGAAGCCCTGCAAAGGTGAGGGCACCGTTGAGCAGCAGGAGTTCGTAGCCGAAGTGGTAGCCCGTAAGCACAGGCACCAAGTGGTCTATGGCAAGGCATACCAGAGGCGATGCGATGGCGATGTATGGCACGGCTGCGTCGAGCGTCTGCCGTTTGGTTAGCATGCCAAAGGCAAATAGACCGAGCAGAGGGCCGTAAGTGTAAGAGCACAGAGTGTATATCGCATTGAGCACGCTGGTAGAGTTGATTGCGCGGAAAAGCAAGATAAAGGCTATGAACACCATGCAGACTGCAATGTGCGCCCGGCGTCTGAGGCGTTCGTCGCCGCCTCGCCCGGCAATGTCGATGCAAAAGCTGGTGGTCAGTGCCGTCAGTGCCGAGTCGGCACTGCTGAACGCGGCAGCTACAATGCCTATGGTGAAAAGCACAACGACTGCAGTGCCGAGCTGGCCGGTGGCCGCAAACATAGGCAGGAGCTCGTCGCCGTTTGCCGGCAGTGGCACTCCCTTCTGTGAAGCCAATTGCACAAGCAACACACCCAAGGCCAGGAAAAGAAGGTTGGCGGGGAAGAAAGCGAAGCCATAGGTACACATGTCTTTCTGCGCCTCGCGCAAAGTCTTGCATGTCAGGTTCTTTTGCATCATGTCTTGGTCTAGCCCCGTCATCACGACAACGATGAAAGCACCGCTTACAAATTGCTTCCAGAAGTTCTGTGTCGACATCCAGTCGTCAAACACAAATATGCGGCTCATGGGGTCGAGGGCCACTGAGCGTGCCGCCTCGCCCATGTTCATGTCCATTGATGAGGCAACATTGGCTATGATAAGCATTAGTGACGTGAAAAGGCAAACGGTCTGGAACGAGTCTGTCCAGACCAAGGTCTTGATGCCTCCGCGGTGTGTGTACAGCCATATCAGGGCCACCATGCACGATGCCGTGGCAAAGAATGGTATGCCAAAGTCGTCGCACACGAACGCCTGGACGATGAGACATACCACATAAAACCGCAACGAGGCACCCAGAATCTTTGAAAGCAGGAAATACCAGGCCCCGGTCTTGTAGGCCATCTTGCCTATGCGCGATTCGAGATATGAATATATCGTGGTGAGGTTGAGCCGGTAATAGAGCGGCAGCAGTATGAATGCCACAATGAAGTAGCCGGGTATGAACCCGAGGCATGTCTGAAGGTAGGTCATGCCAGACGTTGTGACCATGCCCGGAACAGACACGTAGGTGACGCCAGATATGGATGCCCCAACCATGCCGAATGCTACCATGTACCATGGCGAACGTCGGTCGGCCCGGTAGAAAGTGTTGTTTGTTGCCCTCCGTCCGGTTACCCTGCTTACGGCAAAGAGCGCGGCGAAATACGCCAAGAGCGTAATTATTATTATCATGATGCAAAGTTACGAAAAAACTGCGTAATTGTGCGTTCGCTATTTTGCAAACTTCAATATGAGGGATAAACAAACTTGCTTTCATTTGGTGCCCTTGCATGGCTTGCAACTGGGTCTGGCGTTTATTCTGAAATCTCTATGCAGTTGCCTTCCGGGTCGGCCACGGTGCTCTCATAGTATCCGTCGCCCGTGGTCCTTGGGTTGCTCAGTATGGCGTATCCGTCGTTTCTCAGCCTTTCGGTTAATTCGTCTACCGCTTCTTTGCTGCCCACGGAGATTGAAAAATGGGCGAGGCCAGCCATGCCACAGCCCTGTTCTTTGACATGCCTGCCGGGTGTGTGCATTAGTTCTATGCGCGTAGTGCCATCGCCAAAAGACAAGAAGTAAGATGTAAATCTCTTCGTCTGGTTGGTGTATTTGTCGCCGCATGTCAAGTGAAAGTATCTTGTATAAAATGCCTTGAGCCTTTCGATGTCTGCTGCCCAAATCGCAATGTGGTCTATTTTCATGCCTCGATGTTCTTGTTTGTATGCTCTAATGAAACGTGCAAACAGCCTTATGCAATCGTGTGTCTCAACCGTTGGGGTTGCAACAGGCAATTAATGCCATGGTGCATAGGGCTGTTTGCCAGATGTTTTTATTGAATTTCGCCGTGCTCTATCGCCGTCCGCTGAATCCGTTGCCGGAGCTTGTGGTGCCTTGGCGTGTGCCTGCGCTTCGCGTAGATGCGCCGGAGTTTCCACGTGTAGATCGGAAAGAGCCGCTTTGCATGCTGCTTGAAGACCTCGAGCTGCGGAAGTTGCTTGAAGGCGTATTGCTTCTTATTGTATTTGTTGTCGACGTGTTGTTGCGCCTCGTGTTGCTGAACGACCCGCTGTTCCTGGCTCCGCCAAATGTCGTAGTGCGCATCGTTGAGTTGGGCTGCCGTGTGGTTGTTGTGACGTCCGGCCTGCGGAACCCCGAGCTTCCGGTGCTTACTTTGTTGGCGTTGAACGTGTTCGACTTGCTTGAGTTGTCGCCAATGCGGAATGTGCCATTAGAAGAAGGGCGGTTGGCAGTGGTGTTTGTCCTGCTGTCTCTGAACGAACCGCTGCGGCGGCTGTTGCCGAATCGGTTGTTGTCGTTGCCGTTGTTCACTGTGACGCGGGTCGAACTGTTGCCTCCGGCACGCTTGCCCCTGAAGTCACCCCTGTCCCAGCTGTCGCGCATTCCGCCGCGATGAGCCGAATTGTGGTAGTGGTCGCGGTGAGCGTGGTAATAACTTCGTCCGCCGTTGCTTCTCCAGCTGTGTCCTCCCCGGTATGATATATAAATGGTGGGCCGGCTGAAGTAGAAGTAGTTCCGCCTGGGATAGCGCGCATAGATGGCAAAGTGCCAGAAGCCGTCAGACCAGTACAGCGGGCGGTAGAAATAGGTTGCAGCGCAGAAGGCATCCCATTGCCATTGCAGCAGGATGTAGCTCATGTCGAGGTTTCGCCTGCGCCAGTAGTCGCTGTATACGTCGTCTACAGTTGCAACGCCCATGAGGTAGTCGAGGTTTATTTCGTAGGCGGCGTCATACTGGTCGGGAGTTAGGTTGAGTTCGTAAGCCATCTTGTCGGTAAGGAAGTAGGCTTCGCGACGTGCCTGCTCATAACTCATGGCATTTGTCGAGGCTGTGATGCAGAGCATTGCTATGAGAGTCATTATTAACTTTTTCATGTCCTGACGTGTTTAATTCGTAAATCATGTTGCCTGATAGGAACGAACGGTATGCCGTGTGAAGTTTTCCACCATGGACAACCTGTTCTTCCATGGTGCAAAGTAAGAAGAAAATGCTGAAAAAAACAAGGGATTTCCCCTAAGCGTTACAGGGGGAATCCCTAATGGAAAATGTTTTCTGTCTAGAATTTCTTGCCGAAGACTATGCTTACAAACGTTTTCACCAGTATGGTGAAGTCCATTCGCAGCGAATGGTGCTCGAGGTAATAGAGGTCGAGCTCGAGACGTTTGAGCATTTTCTCCATGGTGTCGGTATATCCGTTATACAGCGTGGCGTATGATGTCACTCCCGGCCTGATCTTGTAGAGCAGTTCATATCGCGTGTCGTGCTCCATTATTTTGTCTATGAAATATTTTCGCTCAGGGCGGTAGCCTATGAAAGACATGTCGCCTTTCAGCACATTCCACAATTGTGGCAGTTCGTCAAGATGGTGTGCGCGCAAGAACTTCCCCACTTTGGTAAGCCTGTTGTCGTTTTCATTTTGGCAAAGAGCCGGCCCGTCTTTTTCGGCGTCAACCCTCATGCTTCTGAATTTGTAGATCATGAACGGCTTGCCCCCTTTGCCTATTCGCTCTTGGCTGAATGTTGCAGGTCCGCCGTCTTCCATTCTAATTGCTATGAAGCAAATTAAGAATAGAGGTGAGAAGACTATGATGGATATGGCCGCTATGATGAAGTCCAGGATGCGTTTTATGTAATCTCCCATTGCGAATGTTTGTCTCTGCTTGTTGATTTTGCTCTTTTCTTGTAATAAAGAACGTCGCGAGCGTGATAATATTGCTTATTAATGTTGAAAAAATTAAATTAATTTATTTTAGCCATTGTACAGCCGCAAACATGGCGCAACAAATGTAATCGGGCCGTTGCGCCGCCGCCTCACGTCATATTGGGCGCTTGGTTTTCATATACCGGTTGCTCGTGGCTTTTACTTTGGTTACCTTCACGAAATAGCAAGGCAGGAAAACGAGGAAGAAATAGAGGCAAGACTTGGCGTGTGAATAACCCAGAATCTTGTTGTATACATTTAAATTGTATTTAATCAGTGATATTTTGTTGCGCGAAAGTGAGTCTTGCCGTATGCGGTATGACGCCAATGGCTTTTGTATGCCATAAGCTACAGTGCATTTCTTAAGAATGGTTAGCAGCAGGGCCCAGTCCTGGCGCTTGCGCAAGAGGGGGAAATAAAACTTTCCGTATTGCTGTGTGTCGTAAAGCAGGGTGAGGCAACCAATCTTGTTGTCGCGCTTCATCATGCCGAAGGTGACTTTCTTGGGAGATATGACAATGCCTTTCTCGTTGTTGTGCTGGTCGCACAGGATGTATGAAGAGTAGGTGAGGCAGCCTCCTTTTTGTTTCAGGAAGCTGACCTGCCTTTCGAGTTTGTCGGGAAACCACTTGTCGTCGCTGTCGCAGAATGCGATGTATTGGCCCTGTGCGTTCTTTATGGAGTTGTTTCTTGCATAGCCAGTGCCCTTGTTTTCGTCGAGAAAGAACACCTTCACCCTCTCGTCTTTAAGCATGTACGACCTTAAGATGGCCAATGTGGTCTCATCATCAGACTTGTCGTCTGTAATGATGAGCTCCAGATTCTTGTATGTTTGGTTGAGGATGCTGTCAATGCTCTCCGTCAAGATGCTTCCTGTGTTATAGGTGGGCATAATGACTGAAACAAGGTCTGTTTTCATTCGACTGGCTTATTTTTGCTGCAAAGTTAGTTATTTTTTTTGTACCGAGCCAACAAAAGGTTGAAATTTTGCAAAGCCTTTGTTGTTGGCATTTCGCCGTTAGCCGGGCCTTGGCATGGTTGCATGTTTATTCGGATAAAGGCATAAAGCCCGTGCATTCAGACGCCAAGACAAGACGGCCGCTGTAGGCTCCGTTTTCCGTATGTTCCCGGTTGTGGCGCAAAACCTGCCGTTTGGCGCTGCGGTACGGCCCGTTTCGGAGTGCAATACGGCCTGTTTTGGGAGAGGATATGGCACGTTTTGCAACCCATTGTAAATCAGGTGGTTGCCATGCGCGGCCATTGCCGCTGACATTTCGTTAGACAGTTGGTGGCAGTGGGGGCCTGTCGGCAGGCGCACAGGGCAAATGGTGTGGCGTTTGCAGGTGCCAATATAAGCATGCCGGGCCGTATTTGTCGGCACCGGCATAATAAAAGTATTGTTTTTGCGTTTATATTCTATCATACTAATATTGTAGGTCAATGTATCGTAAGTTGCTTGTTTTAATGGTGTGCGGCCTCGCGTCACAGCATTTGCGTGCCAACGGCATCGAGTGGTTGGACGGGTTGCAATACAAGGCAGAGCTGCAGACATCGCTCTCAGACGGCCATACGCCATTGTGGCTCAACGCCAATAAGTTCGGGCTTAGCTCTTTATCCTCATCAAACGGATATGTGCGTGCGGCGGTAGAGCGTCCGCTTGCTGTCGATTCGGCAAGGAAGTGGGGGATAGGCTATGGCGTCGACTTGGCTGCAGCTTATAATTACACAAGTTCGTTTATCGTGCAGCAGGCTTTCGCAGAGGTGAGGTGGCTCAAGGGAGTGCTGACGGTTGGCAGCAAGGAATGGCCCATGGAACTGAAAAACAACAGCCTGAGCAGCGGCTCGCAGACGCTTGGCATCAATGCCCGGCCTGTGCCCCAGGCAAGGATAGCGCTGCCGGAATATTGGGACATACCTTTTACCAAAGGCTGGGTGGGCATAAAAGGCCATGTGGCATTTGGCAGGATGACCGACGACGGGTGGCAGCACGAGTTTACTTCACGTGAGAAAAAGTATGCCGACGATGTGCTTTACCATAGCAAGGCAGGCTATTTGCGCATAGGAAACGCGTCGAAGGGCTTTCCGGTAGTGATAGAGATGGGCCTTGAGATGGCCTCGCTCTTCGGCGGGACCATGTATCGTCCGGATGGCGAGGGCGGCATGGAAGTGTTTCATGGGGGCACAAGCCTGAAGGATTATTGGAATGTTTTTATACCCGGAGGTGCCGAAGCCAACGAGGACATATACAGGAATGTTGCAGGCGACATGCTCGGCAGCTGGGTGATGCGCGTCAGTTATGATGCCGACAAATGGCGCCTGGGGCTGTATGCCGACCATTTCTTCGAGGACCATTCGCAAATGTTTTTCCTTGACTACAATGGATATGGGCAGGGCGACAACTGGAATGTAAGGCAAGACAACCGCTATTTCCTATATTATCTGAAAGACATCATGCTGGGGGCGGAATTGAACCTGAAGCACGGAACACTGTTGCGTGACATTGTTTTTGAATACTTATATTCAAAATATCAGAGCGGACCGGTGTATCACGACCGCACTCCGTCGATGAGCGAGCATATCGGCGGGCTTGACGACTACTACAATCACAGCTTGTATACGGGGTGGCAACATTGGGGACAGGTAATGGGTAACCCGTTATACCAGTCTCCCATATACAACGACGATGGCACCATCGGAGTAAAGAACAACCGTTTTTATGCTTTCCACCTGGGCATAGGCGGGCGCCCGCTCGCCAACCTGGGCTACCGGCTTCTGCTGACATGGCAGGAAGGATTGGGCACATACCGCGATTCTTACACCGAACCCAAGCACAACACCAGCTTCCTGGTTGAGGCAACATACGACTTCAAGGGGAAGACGCTCGGCGGTTTGGGCGTGACGTGTGGCTATGGCATGGACTTCGGCAGCATATTGGGCAATAACTATGGATTCCAGCTTACAGTCAGGAAAACAGGGTTGCTCGGGCTATGATAAACAATATGGAAATGAAAGACAGAATAAAGACCTTGGGGCTGGTTGCCGTCATGGCGTCGGTGATGGGGGCGTGTACACTTGAGACTTCGGGAAATGGCGACCTTGATGGCTTCTGGCATCTTGTCGCTGTCGACACTGTAGATACCGGCGGAGTATTGAATTTGTCGGACGAGCGGCTGTTTTGGTCGTTCCAGGGCAACCTGCTCAGCCATCGTGATGCAGACGGCAGATGTGACGAGTTGATATCCTATTTTGAACGTCCCGGCGATTCGCTTTTCGTAACCCGGACATTCTTTTACGACAGACCGAACTCAGACCCGGCCGTAGAAGATGTGGGCGTGTTGCGGCCCTACGGCATCAACAAGCTGGGCGAGCATTTTTATGTGCAGCATCTTGACGGCGGGACAATGATTCTGCTTTCAGACAAGTTGAGGCTTTACTTGAAGAAAATGTAACGATACGGCGCTTCGTGCGATTGTGCATGTCCGTGAGGGTGCAACACTTTGCATTCCGCGGAATAATAAACCGCATTGTTTGGTCGTTGTAATATTAATAACGCTTTATGATATGAACAAGATAGAATCTTTTGTATATAGGCTGGTAAAGAACAATTATGTTGTAAAGAATGCGGTGAGGAACATATACCAGGGCTTTTACGACATACTGCCCAATTATGACTCCGACTTCGTTTCGCAGCCTATAGTCAGGAAGAACTGCTTCTTCGGATTCCACGACCTCGACCCCTTCAGTGCCGACGACAAGTGTGTGCTGTCCAACAGGCTTACCATACCCTTGCGCATGCCTACAAAAGACGATGTACTGGAAGTGGGGATGTGGGCCGGGCCCGATTTCGGCGAATGGACAAAGATAGGCGAGACACGTGCGTGGAATTACCACAAGGGATGCCGGCTTCAGTGGGCCGGGCGTGGCAGGTGCATTTACAATGTTGCCGACGGAAGCCGTGTGAAGTCGGAGATGGTGGATGTGGCAAGCAGAGAAAGTCGCCGGATTGACTGGCCCATCGACTCGGTAAGCCCCGACGGACGTTTTGCGACATCGTTCAGCTACGAGCGCCTGCAGCAGTTTATGCCGGGTTATGGCTACGTGTATGGCGACGCCGACTCGTTTCTGGGCGAGCTGGCCCCGGCGTCGACCGGCCTGTTCCTTGTTGACCTTGAGGGCAACAGCCGCACGCTGTTGGTCGACTTGGCAGAGCTTGCCGCTTTCCGGCATGAGGCAGACATGGGCGACGCCCACCATTTTGTGACGCATACGGAGTTTTCGCACGACGGCCGCTATGTGGCCTTCCTTCACAGGTGGTATAAAGGTGTGAGGCGCAAGACCAGGCTGATAGTGTATGACCTGCATGAGAAGCAGATGTACGTGTCGCCTACAACCGGCATGGTGTCGCACTATTGCTGGAATAACGCCAACGGCATTGTAGCTTACTGCCGTATAGACGATGTCGATTCTCATGTTTATTTTTATGGGCCCGCCATGGATAGATACAAGCGGTGTGGCTATCCGAAGCTGAACTCCGACGGGCATCACCACTTTGTCACAGACAATGAGTTTGTGGTAGACACATATCCCGATAAGTACAGGCATGCGCGGATATACAAAGTGAATGTTGAAACCGATGAGGTTTGCCTGTTGGCCAATGTGAGGAGTTACAAGAAGTTTGCCTCGCCAACGATATATAAGCATTGGTCGTGCGACCTTCATCCCCGTTGCAGCTCAGACGGCAAGTGGTTGTGTTTCGATTCGGTGTTTCCCGGCGAGCGAAGCCTGTGCATAATGCGGTTGGATGGCAATGTCGGCATTCAGTAGAATGCCGACATTATGTATTCCAAGGCTTTTGCATTGCAGTTGCAGTAGAAGCGCGACGGCATGTTGCCGGTAGATGCGTGCTCTGTGTCTTTCACAGCGATTGTCGGGTCGTAGACCACCTTCAGCCTCTGTTGCCGGCATTGCTCAGCCAGGTAAATCTCTTCGCCGAACAGGAATACCGGGTAGTTGATGATGCCGCATCTTTCAAAATACATTTTTGTGAGTATTATGAAAGAACCGTGTCCTCCGTATATCTCGCCTGCTTCATGGCTCTGGTATTTTTTCCTCCTGTAGGCTGTGCATCTATACAGATGGTAAAGCACGGGGTGGTTGAACAGGAAGCGAAGCATTTTCAACTTCTTCAACGAATAGCGTGCGGTCATCTTCGGGTTCCTGTCGCGTCGCTCTGTAGCCGAATATATCTTGGGGGCAATCCAGCCTATGCGCCCGCTGTTGCCGGCGCCATAATCGCTCACGAGTTTATTCAGCGAGCATTTGTCCAGCTCGATGTCTACATTGCTTATTATTACGAAGTCGTAGGATTTGTAGTCTGTCTCCGACATCATTCTGTTTATCGCCCCAAAATAGCCAATGTTTTTGTGGAAAGGAAAAACAACGACCCTGATGCCTTCGGCCTTCGTGCTTATGGGCTTTATGTCTTCGGCTGTGTTGTCAGCAATGTATACGGTCACATCGGTAGGAGTGGCCTGCGTTTGGGCGGCGTCGACCACCGACCGTACAAACTTGTCTACGCATTCATACGAATTATACGTCACACAGTATATCGCTATTCTTGCCATATCATTTATATTCGTTAACGACATTGTATATTGCCTCTAAATATCCATATCCATGCGTTTCGTCGGGTTCGAGCGTAGCGCCTTCGGCCCATTCGTTCCACGCATTAATGAATACATAGTTTGTTTTGTAGGTGCATGTGGTCTGCTTCACTTTGGCCCTTAGGTAGGTTTCAAACTGTTGCTTTGCCGGCGGCTCTACTATTGTTGACGCCAAGCCCCGGCGTGCGGTGTTGTCCCAGCCCACAAACGCGCCGCCGTAGGTGCCCACGGGCGACTGCAGCTGCAGCGACCTATGGGCTACATCGTCAAACCTGAAAGGCTTGTTAAGCATGTGCGACGTGTTGAAAACCGCATTGAACAGCTTGACCACCCTTCTCCGTATGCGCTTATAGTTGAGTATGGCTGCAGGTTGCTGCATGTTTGTGTGTATGGGCTCGAATTCCACCCTGGCTTTGAACGGCAGGTTGCGCTTGTCTGTCTGTTTCCCCCTCAGCGTCTCGACAAAGTGCATGCCGTTGAATCCGTTGCCGGCGGCAAGCTCATTCCAGCAGTCCATCATTTGCTTGGCGCAAGGGATGCTCTGCGGCTTGTATATCAGGAACATAGGGCAACCGTCGACCTTGATGTACCTTTCGTCTTTGAAAAACGGCAGCAGGTAGTCAAAGTGTTGCTTCCAGTCTTGCTCCATGCCGTAAGATTGCGGCATCAATATCTCGTGGTTCTTGCCGTCCCACGTCCTGGCCCACGGTTCGTTGGCCCACGAGAAGCAGAACCGCATGGGTATGTCTGCATTGGCCAACAGCAGTTCTGCCGGTTTTTGCAGCAGCAGCTTGCCACAGAACCAATAATGATACATGCACATGCCGTACACCCCATATTTGTTGGCCAGCCCGGCTTGCCATCTAAGCGTCTCCGGGTTTGTCAGGTCGTAATAATTAGAGTTGAGCGGAACTTTTGGCTGTTGGTGTTCCGAATATAGTGGCTTGGCTTTTCTAACGTTGACCCATTCGGTGAATCCCTTTCCCCACCACTCGTCGTTTTCGGGTATGGTGTGGAATTGGGGCAGGTAAAATGCTATGATGCGTGGCTTCATATCGATTGGTTTTGGTTGTTGCGTATTATCTTGGCAGGTATGCCGGCAGCTACGCACATAGAGGGTATGTCTTTGGTGACAATGCTGTTTGCGCCTATGATTGCGCCGTCGCCGATGTGTACACCGGGCATCACGCACACATTGTTGCCTATCCAGACGTTGTTGCCTATGACGACCTCGCCCTTGGATATCACCTGCCTGTCTTCCGGTGCAGCAAGCATGTCGTTGGCATTCGACTGCCCGTGTGAGTTGTCGGTTATGAGCACGTTGGTTCCCGTCAGCAGGTTGTCGCCAATGGTGATGCCGTTTACTGCCGTGATATGTATCCCGTTTCTTAGGTTGCAATTGTTTCCAATCCTTATCTTGACGCACGGCCGCTTGTCGCCCGGCTTTTCCCATGCCGTCAGTTGTGCGTCGGCGCTTATTCTTGTATGCTCACCTATCGATATCATGTCAAGCCCCTTCAGGTTTCCCGCCCTGTAGGCAATGACCGTGTCTTTGCCTATGGCGGCGAAATGACGCTTAAAGAACCCTGTGTATGCGTGTGAGACAGTTGCCCTCAACAGCATGGGGGCCGAGGCCGGGAATATGAATGATAATATCCATCCGACAAACTCGGATGCACGTTTAATTATTCTCATTGTTTAAGATTTCAATGTAGTAGTTGTAGACATTGTTTACACTCACTTCAACGGAATAGAGCCTGCTGACCACATCGGCTGCTGTAGCGATGGTTTCTTGGAAGACTTGTTGCTGGCTTCCGGCAATCTTGCACAGGTGGTCTGTCAGTTGCCCTTCAGTGTCATAGCGCAACCCTATTTCTTTGCCGCTCTGTTCAACGCCGTTGTCAAATTGTTCTTTTGTGCCGCCAGTATTGTGGCCAACCACAAGGCACCCGTTGAACATGGCCTCTGTCATGCAGAAGCCAAAGCCTTCAAATTCAGATGGTATTATTATGGCCAATGCGTGTTGCATCAACGAGGCGACGTCGGTGCGTGGCCCGAGAAACTTGATATGGTCGTTTATGCCGTGTGCTGCGATATGCTGCCTTATGTTCTGGCAGTAAGTGGCGTCTGTTGTCTCTCCTGCCACATACAGTGGTACCGGGTTGGGGCCGCCCGACTTGCTCACATATTCCGTATAAGCCTTGACTAAAGGCAGCAACCCCTTGCCCGGTTGTATTCTGCCGGCATATAGAAAATATCTCTCCTTGGCGTTGTTGGTCTTGACAGAGCCGATAGGGCACACCCCGTCGTAAATCACTCGTGAAGACGGCGTTGACTCAAGCTTGTGGTGCTTCCTGATGTCTTTTGTTATGCAAATGGAATAGTTGCCCGTCGATGTGAACATCCTGTGGTATGCTTCCTTGCCGGGAAAATACTTGATGTTGAAGTCTTTGTCGGCATATTCCCTGATATGGAATATGTGCGGTATGCCAAAGCGCTTTGCAATGTCATGCCCAATGTCCATTATGCTTACATTGGTATGTATGATGTCGATGTGCTTGTCTTTTATGTAGCCTGCTATTCTTTTGCGTGAGTATGTGTTGAGCGCATGCCAGTAGAGCAGGCGAGGGATGTAGAGTATGATGTTCTTAAGCCCTTTGCATTTGGGGTAAACGTTTGGTCGGACCGGGGCATAGTATACTGTTGCGCCAATCTTGGCCAACTCTTCATATAGGCCATCCTTGCCGGGCAGCACAACTGTTGGCGATACGCCTTTTGTCATCAGTCCCGACAATAGGGAAGTGATGGCTTTGGATGCCCCTCCGAATGTGTTTGTTGAACTTAATATGTATAAGGCATTTATCTTGTTATGGTTCATCTCTTTTGGTTTGTAGGGTTATTGGTAGCTCAAAGGCCATGGCCATGAAATATACAGGTATGAAATTGCTGTACCAAAGGGGGAAAGCCCTGGCAATGAAGTCGAGCAGTGCAAGGGCAAGTGCGGCTATCAGTGCACGCTTGTTTTTATGGTGCATTAATGCGGCGGTGTAGAACACGATGAGCAACAGTATGCCAACAAGGCCGTTTTCATAGAAAAACACCTTGTAGCCGGCATTGCCAAACGAGTAATCCATCTCCCGTCCAAACAGTATGTCTGATGATTGCAGGTATTGCGAATAGTCGGAGTCGAAGTCGGCCGTCACCCTGTTGTTGCCGGCAATTTCGCCGTCGTCCACCTCCAGGCGCAAAAGTATGAGGTCGTGGAATACATTGTCGCCGCCGTTGTAGAAGAATGCCGCCGCGATGGAGGCCGCCATCACAATCACTGTTGCTATAAGTTTTTTTATGAAGTTCTTCTTTTGCACCCAGTAACTCAGGAAAAAAAGCACTATCAGAAGTATGTAGGCTTCCAGCGAGAATGTCATTATTGTGGCAACCAATAGTACCACGTTCTGCGGCTTTTTCCATTTCCCGCACTGTGTCAGCAGCAACAGGTTGGTGGCAACACCAAGGTGGCTCGGCTCCAGGAATACCGAATGGAAGCGAGGTACGATGCTCATCAACGAGCGGTCGTCAAGTAGAAAGAGGTAATAGTTGGAGAATGTATAGAAAGAGTCGTTGAACTCAGCATCTTGGCTTGGCAAAGGAAAACCGATGAGATACAAGAAGAACCACAGCATTGACGGGACAAGCAGTAAGGTCATTAGCCTTGTTATTATGTCCATCATCTTTTTTAGCTTGTCTGTTCCAATCCTGAATAGCGATAGGAATACTATTATGTGGAACACGTTTGCAATATATCCGCCCACGTTTCCGTTGTTTACAACCAGCTGATAGCATGACAGTACGGCAAAGGCAAATACAGGCAGCAGGAATGTTGTGTTGGTATAGATCTTATTGGATGACGTGGCTTCAACCAGCATGGACATCATTATGAACATGGCTGATATGATGATGTAGTATGAACCTAACGGCCACAGAAACCATGGATTGAGCGAACCGAAAAAGGCAATGACCATCCCGGCATAAAAGAAAGCGCTTGATAAGGCCTCTTTCTCTATCAAAAACAGTTTTTCAATATTTAGCACGGGTGGTAAGTCTTTGGTTTAGCAAATTCTTAATAAACTCTTTCTCCTTGTCGCTGGTGGAAAAATACCATCCGGATACCGCTCCGCTGATGACGCACAATGCGATGGTAACGACAAACCTGTAAGGCATGTCGATGACGTTTGCACACAATTCGCCAGTGATGGTGAGTGTGATGCACAATGGTATCAATGGAACTATTGTTTCTTTTATGAAGGATGACGGTGACAGTCCTGCTGTCTTGGCCAAATATGGTATTCTGATCAAGGCGACGATTAATTCTACGATGGTATACGTCCACATTATTGCGGCTATTGTTCCACCGTTTGCCAAGATGAGATAGAAGAATGGCAGCAGTATCAACTTGGGCGTAAAAGTGATTATTGTGTATGTCTTTATTTTGCCCAACGCCTGGTTGGCCACATTGAGCCCTATGGTAATTTGGTCGAATAAGAATGCCAATATAATGAATCTGCAGAATGTGGCGGTGTGATCCGGTACGTCTTTCAGCCAAAAACTGAGTATGGCCGGCATCTCAATCATTATTGGTATGGATATCATTGCCATGAATGCCGTTGAATACTTGCTTTCAAGGCCGGCCAACCTGAGCATGTCTTCCCTGTGGTTGCCTCCCTCTGCTTTCAGTATTTGCGGGTTCATTGCATTGAGAATGGATGTTGCGATGAAAGATATTGCGCCATATACTTGAAACGAAATGCCGTAGGCAGCATTTATTACCGTCCCGAAGAAATGGTTGAGTATAATTCCTGTTCCTTGGTTTCTGCAAGCAATGGCCCCCATGCCGTATGATGTCCAGCCAATGAATCCTACAAGTTGCTTTATGCATTGCCTGTCTATCTGCTTTGGTTTGATTATTATGCAGCTTTCCTGGAAGTGCAACTTTGCGTAAGCCACATAAGCTATGAGGTTCAGGCTTAGCACCCCGGCCATCGCCCAGGCATAGGTTATAAGCCTGTCTATGGTTATATAGGATATGCAGATGGCGATGACCAGTTTCAGTACTCCATCAAAAATCTCGACCACAGATATGTACACAATGTTCTCCCTGGCAATGAAGAGCGCTTTGTATGGGGCCGTTATGATGGTGATGAAGAGCATGGCCACTGTTATTATATATACGGTGTCGGCAGCCTGGAGCCTTGCCGTTTCAATGTTCAGGACGTCAAAGACAATCCATTGCCTGCATACAAGCAGGGCACTTCCTATCACAACGCCTATAGTGATGTGCAGAAAGAGGCTGTTTGCGAATATTTTGCTTATATAATCGGTCTTGCCTGCGCCATGGTAATAGGATATGTAGCGTTGCGTCGTTATTACGAGAGCATTCGTGAGGAAGCCGAGCATGGCAACAACGCCTCCGACCACAGAATATATTCCATAGTCCGATACATTCAGTGCGTGAAGAATCAGGCGTGTGGAATATAGCGACAGGCAGATGTTGATTATTGCTTTTGTATATTGGGCAATTGTGTTTATTATGATGCGTTTTGCCGGTTCCATCTACTATTGCTTGTTTGCTCTATCCTTGTGCGTTCTTGTTTTTCAGCTGATTGATGAAGTCGTCCTTAAGAATATAGATGATGGTTCCGACGAAAGTAACAAACATCATTGCAAATACAAACAGCATTCTTTTGGGCCCGGCAGGCTTATGTGGCACCGACGAGCCCTGCAGTATGGTGAATGCCGGTGTGCGTTCTTGCACTTTGGCCTTGGCCATCTGCATCTGCGTGTTCATTGTCGTGTATGTGTTATACTTTATTTGCATGTCATTTTCAAGGTCTTCTTCCTTCGACTTGTAACTGGCCAGCGACAGGTTTGTGTTAGAGTCTGCAAAGTCTGAATACTTCTTACGGGCATCTTCATATTCCTTCTTGGCTTCGTTGGTCAGCTTTGTGTAATACTCAAGGTCGGTCTTGGCTTTCCTTGTCCTGTATTCTATTATGAAGTCCTGCAATTTCACGCGTGCCGTGTCGGCCATGGTGGCGCATATCAGCTTGTCTTGGTCTTGTACGGTTATTGTTATCACATCCGTTTTTTTGTCCACAGAGCATGTGATATTCTTCCTGATCATGTCCACAATCGAGTTTTGTTTCTTTGTCAGGCAGAATTGGTCGACAGTGCCATTGCCATTTGCCTTGCCTGCCAGTCCGTCGGTATTGTCGTCGTCGGGGAACATTTCGGCCAGCATGCCCTTGAGCCATACGAACGGGACGCTGTAGATTGATATCTTCTGGTGGTCTTTGAGGTATGTGTAATAATCCGTGGTCAGGTCGCCGTCTTCGTTTTTTACTTTGACATTGAACAGTCCCACGATGAAATTCGACGACTCCATCACGTCGGGATACAACGTCGGGTAGATGGCGTCAGACGACACCATGTTGCCCAGGTTCAATCCGAAAGACGATGCCAGCGAGCTTAGTGACCCACCGCTCGGGGCGCTTTCCATCTCGGGGGCCAGTGTTACAGAAGTGGTGTAGTATCGTGGTTGTGGCAATATCCAGATGCATGACAGACAAAAAGCCCATGCCAATGTCTTTACGAACAGCCTTTTTTTGCTGAAGAGCTTTTTTATTATCACCCTCAGGTCTATTGTTTCCTTGTCATTTGTCATATTGTTCTTTATTTTGGCGTGATACAGTCGGATGTGTGCACGGCGGCATTGGCATTCCGCTGTCGCTGCGCCATAGCCGCATCATGCGCATCATTATCCTAATTCTTTATCAAGTTGGCTATTGTTGCTATCATCGTTGCCACTGAGGCAGTGCCAGAACCGATGGCCACCATTTCTGCCACGGTGAGCTTCTTTGCCTCGGGTTTGCTGGGCACCACTATCTCACAGCCTGGCATTGGCTTGTTTTTACGGCTGGCCTTGGCTATCGTACCATTCATGTATATGATGTATGTCTGGCTTTTCTTGGCATTGTTGCCCCATCCACCGGCTTGGTCGATGTAGTACTTTAGGTTTTCGCCATCGCGGAAGGCAACCGTATTCGGATACATCACGTCGCCGCTTATCTTCACCGTCCCCGAGTATTCAGGCACAATGATGCGGTCGCCTTCGCGCAAGACGATATCGTAATTGCTTCCCGGATGCTCCATTGCCATGTCGAGGTTGATGCCGACAGCATAGGTCTCTCCCAAGTCGAGCTTTTTTGTATCGATGGTGTCACCCTTGCCGCTTTGCGCCCGTGCCATCTTGATAACGTTCTCCATCCTCATGCGTTCCTCTGGCGTGATGGTTCGCACCAGGCGCGCCCCTTCCGGGTATGCCGTGTTGGTTAGTCCGCCGGCCTGCTTGATCACTTCGCTCAGGCGTTGGCTTTTCTTTGCCAGCGTATATGTTCCGCTGTACAGCACTTCGCCTTCAATCGATACGTTCTTCTGTTCGGTGTAGCCGGGTATGGCGCGAACGTACACCTCGTCGAAGGGCTGTAGCACAAATCCGGGCTCACCGTCAATCACGAAGCCGTCTTTCAAAGAGAAGGAGAATGTGCGGGCTATGGTGTCCGACACGCTGGTGGCCTTGGGGTTGAATATCCGGCGCGACACGTCGACTTTCATTACCGAAGCCGTGTTCTTCAGTCCTCCGGCTTGCAGAACGAAATCCTCAAGGGTTTCGTTGTCGGCATACTGGTAAGTGCCGGGGTACATGACCTCACCGTGTATTGTGATTATCCTTTCCTCCTGCAGTTCTTTCTTGCTCGGTATGTACAGCACATCCTCGTTTCTCAGGGGGATGTCGGGCTCTTTGCCGGCCATGATCCCAGCCACGTCAACCGACAGCACTTCGAGCGTCCGGTCGGGTTTCATGCGGTGCATGACGGCGCGGGCTGTGAATGCGTCCTCGGTCACGCCTTCGGCATGCTCAATAAGCGAGCGCACCGTGGAAATGCCGCCACCAACCTGATACATGCCCGGGCGGAACACAGCTCCTTTTATCTCTACCATGTTCGAGTATCGGGGTATGACGGAGTCTACATTCACAGAGTCTTCGTCATTCATCTTGAACGAGTTTATGTCAAATTCGTCAACATCGTATATCGAGTATTTCTGCCCGGCCTTGCGTATCACCTTTACCGATTTCCTGTATGCGTTGCCAGTGAAGCCGCCTGCATACTTTAAAAGTGAGCCCAGGCTCTCGTTCTTTTTCATTTCATAAAACATTGGGCGCTTCACTTTGCCGGCTATGTTGACCAGGCAGTCGTAAGGCCCTACCACGATGACATCGTTGTCAGTCAGGCGTATGTTTCCGTTCAGCTTGCCGTTGAGAATGTAGTCGTAGATGTCAACCACGGAGACCAGCCTGTTGTGCCTGTATACTTTTATGTTGCGCAGCGTGCCGATGTCGTTTATTCCGCCCGCCATATACAGTGCATGGAAGACGGTGGCAAAGGCCGAGACGGTGTATGTGCCCGGGGTTTCAACCTCACCCATCACGTTGATTGTTATGGTTCTTGTCTGCCCTACGGTGAGCGTTATCCGAGAGCTGCTGTATCTTGTGCCTAACGTAGAGCGCAACCGTGCATTTGCTTCTGCCACGGTCAGTCCGCTCACGCTCACGGGCCCGTAGCCCTCTATGGTCACAGTGCCGTCGGGAGACACCGTGCTCTCTATGGTGCCCTGCGAAGCTCCGTAAATGTCGATGAACACAGCGTCGCCCGGGCCGAGCCTGTAGTCTTGGGGCGTGGCAATGTTCATGTTGGGTTCAAACGTCAGGTTGTTGTTGTTGAATATGTCGTGACCGAATATTTTGCGTTTGTTCTTGTCTTCCCTGTCTCTCATCATCTGCTCGAGGTACATCTGGTCGTATATCTCCGTCGAGTCAGGCATGAAAGAGCTCAGTTCTTTGTGCATCAGAAGATACTCCGGGTCGTTGCTGTCATACGTGTTCTTGACAGGCTCTTTGATGTTTCCGTCTTTTATCCTGTATTGTGAAACGTTGGCACTCTGCTTCTTGTTTCCGTTGTTCTTGCGCAGCCTGTCGGTGTTTTTGCCTGTCGTGGTTATGTCTTTTACGCCCAAGCCTTGGTTGTTCATCTGGCGCTCATATTTGTCTTTGACGCTCCTTATCTGGTCTATGGTTACGCCTCGTTGCATCAGTTTGGTGACAATTTGCGACTGTGATGTCCCTTTTTGCTGCTCTTCGATGACATACTCCATTATCTGTTGGTCGGTCATTGATGATTGCGCAATGGCGGCCGTCATCGAGACCACCAGCATAAATATGGAAACGAGGTACCTTTTCATTTTTTTTGAGTGTGATAAATGCCTTTTTACGTGTAATTCCTTCTTTAAATAAACACCATTTTCTGAAAATTATTGCAAAGGTACGCAATTTTTCTGTCTTCTTATGTCGTATTTCACAGAAAATATATATCTTTGCATTGTTTTCGGAGGAAAACAAGTAACATATCATCATGGGCTTGACTGGATTTGACAGCGGGTTGAGATGGTACGTAAGCATGCGGAGTGACGACTGTATACTCCATAATCCATTCGGTCAAAAATTTATCTGGCGAAAACAACTACGCTCTCGCTGCCTAATCGAAGCATAGTAGATTACTGGCTTTATTCCGCCACCAGGTGGTGGGACGAGACATCGCTCAAAGGCTGTTGTTCCGAAGCTCTTTGGTCAAGCGGTGCGGTTTTATCGGGAATAGTCGTGCTATAGCCCCGGCGGCACGATGAAACAACAGGGGATAAGGTGCTGGTTGGTGGTCCGGGTCTTGCCATCACACGAAAACCAAAGTCCGGAATAAGCATGTAGAAAGCGTATGGTTTCCCTGTTTGGACGAGGGTTCGACTCCCTCCAGGTCCACAAAGGAAGTACGCGTACTTCCTTTTTTTTATGCCTGTTGCTCCCGTTTCGCTTTCATAGCTTCAGGCCTTGGCCGGTGCTGTTTGTGTGGCCTTTTGCCGGTTTTGGACTGCACGGGCATGGTGCTTACGTGCATTTTAGGAGCTGTGGCGGGCGTGTTGCCACCATATTTATTATGGTTTGATTAACGGGTTGGTGACGGGCATCCTGCATGGTATGGCTTTACGAAGGTGGCAATGATGGTCAGCCAATGCCGGTATTTGTCGTTCGGAGAGTGAGGTGGATTCTCTTTTGCAGGCCGTTTTTTATATCCCGCAAGTCAGAAACACAGTCATAAACACATTTAAAATGTAAAAATGGTAGCTTTTTCTGTGGATTTATTATAGCAGAATTGCCTTTTTATTAATAATTTTGCACCGAGAACTAAACCCAATAAACAAATAGCTTTATGTTAGGAACACCAGAAATCATTCTTATCGTGTTAGTGGTATTGCTGCTTTTTGGCGGCAAGAAGATTCCCGAACTGATGAAGGGGCTCGGCAAAGGAGTCAAGAGTTTCAAAGACGGGGTGAACGGAATAGCCGACGACCCGGCCAAGCCTGAGCCGGGCAATGACAAATAGGTGACCCGGGGAGATGGCAACAGAAGGTAAACATAGGTCTGGCAACGGGCATACAGACGGCGCGGAGCTCACTTTTTGGGAGCATCTCGACGTGCTTCGTGGCAGTCTTATCCGCATGATTGTGGCTGCTATAGTGGCCGCCGTGTTGGCCTTTTGCCTGAAGGAACCCTTGTTCAGCGTGGTGCTGGCACCCGCCGACGGGTCGTTTTTCATTTACAGGTTGCTTGGCGGCGAGCCGTTCAGGCTGCACCTTATCAACACCGGGCTTACCGAGCAGTTTATGATTCACATGAAAGTGGCGCTCATGGGCGGCGTGCTCATAGCCTCGCCATATTTGCTCTACGTGCTCTTTCGCTTCGTTTCGCCCGCATTGTATGAGAATGAGCGGCGCGTGTCGGTTCGTCTGGTGGTTGCGGCATACATCATGTTCATGGTTGGCGTGGCAGCCAACTACATGCTCATCTTTCCGCTTACGGTGCGTTTCCTTGGCACATACCAGGTGAGTCCGGGCATAGACAACATGCTGACCATCGGTTCTTACATCGATACGTTGCTGATGATGAGCATAGTTTTTGGCATCGTCTTCGAGATACCGGTTGTCAGTTGGATGCTGGCGCGGTTCGGCATGTTGCGTGCCCGTTGGATGAGGCGTTTCCGGCGCCACGCTGTGGTGGCCATACTGGTTGTCTCGGCGGTGATAACCCCCACGGCCGATGTATTTACTCTTGTCATCGTGGCCCTGCCTATATGGCTGCTCTACGAGTTGAGCATCGTTGTGGTTCGCTCGGCCGAGCTCTCCTCGTCGGCAGACGATGCTGAAGAATTGGATTCAACACAAAAACCAATACAAATATAAACAATGCTAAGAAAAATAAGAACCGTTTTGGAAGCGGTGATGTTCATGCTCGTCACCCTGCTGTTTGTCGACGTTTCCGGCGTGCTGCACCATTGGCTGTCGTGGCTGGCCGAGATACAGTTGTGGCCGGCATTGCTGGCGCTCAACGCCGGGGTGATAGTGGCGTTGGTGGTCGTGACCCTTGTCTTCGGGCGCATATACTGCTCTGTCATTTGCCCGTTGGGCATCATGCAGGATGCAGTATCCCATGTCCGCTCGAGGCATGAGAGAAACCGTTTCCGCTACTCGCCCGAGAAGAAAGCGTGGCGCTACGGCTTCCTGGCTGTCTTCCTTGTGGCTTTTGCCGCAGGCATAGGCTCGTTGGTTGCCTTGCTTGCCCCTTACAGCTCGTATGGGCGTATGGCCGAAAACCTGCTCCGCCCGCTGTGGGGCCTGGGCAACAATTTGCTGGCCGCCATCGCTGAGCGCCTTGACAGCTATGCCTTCTATTCGGTCGATGTGTGGGTAAAGAGCCTGCCCACGTTCATCATCGCCGCCGTCTCGTTTGTTGTCATTGGCTTTCTGGCATGGCGTAGCGGGCGCACCTACTGCAACACGGTTTGCCCTGTTGGCACGATGCTCAGTTTCCTGGCGCGGTTCTCATGGCTGAAGGTGCACATAGATACCGGCAAGTGCAATGCTTGCGGCCTCTGTGCACGCAACTGCAAGGCATCGTGCATCGACTCAAAGAACCACCGCATAGACTATTCGCGCTGCGTGGTTTGCGGCGACTGCATCGACAAGTGCCACCAGCACGCCATCACATTCCGCCACGGGCGTCCGCAGCTGGCTGCCTCCGTGGCAGGCACAGGCGCCGGACACATCGACCAGGCTGTGGTCGATTCAGCACGGCGTTCGTTTCTTCTTGGCGTGGCCATGGCCACAACTTCTGCCGCTTTGGCCCAGGAGAAAAAGAAAGTCGACGGCGGACTGGCTGTCATTGAAGACAAGGTGGCCCCCGAAAGGGCCACG
>OHKV01000044.1_pt1 | contig 119736 bp, 87 predicted proteins | sample 1568951 | NCBI WGS metagenome assembly OHKV01 (sample SAMEA3879528, study PRJEB24766) | human gut metagenome | biome: human-associated habitat; feature: feces | place: USA | collected 1985/1987
AGTCGTGTACGTCCAGTACACTCCTTCTTCGAAAAGAAATCTATCCTCGAAAATCTTCTCCTAATCTGAAGCAGGTTATTTTTTCACGTTACTTAATCGGAAAACGCACCTTTCCGGACAGCGGTGCGAATACAAAAAAAAGAGAAACCCATCTGGATTTCTCAATATAAGTCGGGATGATGCGACTCGAACGCACGACCCCTACGTCCCGAACGTAGTGCGCTAGCCAACTGCGCTACATCCCGCAAAGATTCGGGTTACTGTACCTTAGGCGAGCTTGTTAATGTAAACAGCGATTCCGCTCTTCAGATTGGCAGCCTTGTTCTTGTGTATAATGCCAACTTTAGCAAGTTTGTCGATCATTGCATAAACCTTAGGTGCGTTTGCCTCAGCTGCGCCCTTGTCGGTCGTGTTTCTAATCGCACGGATAGCATTCCTCGTGGTTTTTGCATAATACTTATTATGCAATCTGTGCCTTTCGCTCTGGCGAATGCACTTTTCTGCAGATGCGTTATTTGCCATTGTTTTTATTTTTTAATATTTAGTAGTGGGTAGGAGAATCGAACTCCTATTGCGAGAATGAAAATCTCGAGTACTAACCGTTATACGAACCCACCAGACTTACCCCGTCATCTCGATATGAAATTTTGAGGGATTGCAAAGGTATGTATTATTTTTAATACCTCAAAATATTTTTGTCAATTTCCCTAAAAATTTTCACATGAGGAGGTGTTCCTAGTTCTCCTTCTTCTCAACAGGAACATTGCCGCCAGCCCATTCGAAAGAATACAGGATAGCCTCTACCTGCCTGAGATATTGACGTTTATCATACTTCGGAGCATATACGAAACCGTCCAGAACGATGATATCCTTGCCGTCACGGCTGTAGAACGAATGCGAGACGAACGGACCTCCCATATAATCACCGTAGACCTCCCACAATCCCCTGGTCTCCGCAAACTGCCTTCCGCGGAAACGGATGAACTTCACCTCAGGAGTAGCCACCTCATTGGTAATCATATAGGTATTGTCGAACATTCCCGGAACATTCTCCTTCAGGAACTGATTCCTGTGGGCAATGATGTTCTGCTCGGTAAAGTTTTCCTTGTCAGAAGCAGGATACTTATATATGAAGACGCCCTGCGTCGTATATTGCTTGTCATCGGATATCCAGATGAAATTATCCGTCTTCTTCCTGATTCTGTACCCCATAGGGAAATTCGGTGAACCGCCCGTCATCTCCTGCACTACAGGAGCGATGTTCGGCGCCTCATACCTCTTGGCATTGACAATGATGCGGTCACGCTCAGCCTGCTCGATGGCATTGACGATCCTCTCGCCGTTTTCCTTGAGAAGAGTGGCGGCAGAGTCACTGGACGGCGCGGAAATCTGGATCACGCACTGAGGATAGGCCCAGACGTCATGCCTGTAGATAACCCCGCTCTTGCGCACATCCTGCGATACATTATATATGACAATGTTCCTGTGAATCTTGAACAGGTCGGCGAATCCCGTCGTGGGGACATTGACGATGGAAAACAGCGGTTCCCTCTGAGGCAGGAAAGGATAGTCCGCCGCGAGAAGGTCCCTGGTAGCGCTGCCGAGATTGCCGTCCCAGTCACTTCTGTCCATTACGGCAATGACTTCCCCGGCCTTGCCGCTCACATTGGGAAGCAGCGGCTTGTCGGAACGACTTCCGCACGAAACCGTCATCATGACAGCACCAAAAAGAGCTACAGCCCTGGTAATCAAATATTCAGCTTTCATATCCCAAAATATAATTACATTAAACAATCAGTTCATTCACAGCAGACGTCCGATGTCATTGCCGAACGCAAGCACCATTATAAGCAAAAGAATGAACATTCCCAAAATCTGCGCGGCTATTATGAATTTGTCGCTCGGCTTCTTCCCGCTCACCATCTCATAGATGAGGAACAGGAGATGTCCGCCGTCCAGGCCAGGAATCGGAATCAGGTTCATCACGCCCAGCATAATCGACAGCAGCGCCAGCAAGTTCATGAATATCAGCCAATTCCATTGCGACGGAAACACTTGCCCTATGGCAATGAAGCTACCCACGGACTTGTATGCGCCTGTACTCGGTGTCGCCACGAGCTTGAGGTCACGCACATAGCCTGCGACCATATTCCACGTGTACTTCACCCCGGCTGGAATGGCCTGGGCCAATGTATATGTCCGTTTCTGCATTCCCGGGACCTGCAGGACGACCCCCAGCTTGCCCGTCGTATCCACCTGCAGAGGCATTGACAATGTATCATTGCCCCTGAGGATTTCGGTCTCGATGCTTCGCCCGGCGCATCCGGCCAGCACCTTCCACGCATCCTGCACGTACCCGATATCAGTCGAGTCGATTTTTATGACAATGTCGCCGTGCCTGAGTCCCGAACCGGCATTGACCGAACCGGCCGCCACCGAATCCACTGCGAAAGGAATGGCAATGCTGAACATTCCCGGAGACTGGAGCACCTCCCCTATCATGCTGTGGTCAATGTAGATGAGCACGGTGTCCTGTCCACGGAGCACCGTCGCCGTCTTCACGGACCGGCGCGCAAGATCAGCCTGCAGCATGGTGAAATCTTCCGGTTCGTAATCGTCAAATTTCAGGATCTTGTCACCTGTACGGAACCCCATCTCGTATGCAAGGTCATTGACATAAATACGGTTCTCCTTATTGCTGAGATAATCATTGCCCCATATCGAAAGCATTGATATATAGATGATTATGGCGAAGATAAAGTTAAACAGCACACCTCCTACCATCACCAGGGCCCTCTGCCATGCCGGCTTGGAGCGGAACTCCCACGGCTTCGGGTCATGCCTGAGCATTTCCGTGTCCATGGACTCGTCGATCATGCCGTTTATCTTGCAATACCCGCCGACAGGAAGCCATCCGATACCATATTCAGTATCAATGTCTTTCATCTTGGGAAAGAGCCGCGTAAACCATTTGGTCTCCTTCGTGCTGAAGAGTTTCACATCCCCCGCATCGAAGAAAAGGAAAAATTTGTCGACCTTGATGCCGAAAAGGCGGGCAAAGACGAAATGCCCGAGTTCATGTATGACAATCAGTACCGAAAGGGCAATGATTACCTGAAATATTTTTATTAAAACTACCATGCTATTTGCCATGTACATTGCAGAGTTCCGCAGCCTTTCTATAGACCTCGTCATTCATGCTGATAAGTTCATCGATTCCCGGTGCGCTGACAAATTCCACGCCAGCCATGCAGGAAGATATGATATCCGGAATGTCATAGAACCGGATTCTGTCTTGCAGAAACGCAGCTACGGCAGCTTCATTGGCCGCATTCATCGCACAAGGGATATTGCCGCCGCGTCCTATCGCCTCGAACGCAAGCGCGAGACACGGGAACTTGTCCATGTCCGGTTTTTCGAACGTCAGGCTGCCGAGTTCAGCGAAATCCAGCTTCTTGTTGTCCAGCGTAAGCCTCTCCGGAAAGCTCAACGCATACTGTATCGGCTCCCTCATGTCAGGGTGCCCCATCTGCGCAATTACCGCTCCGTCAGCGAATTCCACCATTGAATGAATAATGGACTGAGGGTGCACGACAATGTTTATCTTCTCAGGCTCCGTATCGAAAAGCCACTTCGCCTCTATCATCTCGAAGCCCTTGTTCATCATCGTCGCGGAATCTATCGTAATCTTCGCGCCCATCTTCCACTGGGGATGTTTCAATGCCTCCTTGCGTGTCACCGCAGCTATTTCCTCCTTCGTCCAGGAACGGAAAGGACCGCCGGAAGCCGTAAGATGGATGCGGGTCAACGGATTCCCGGCCGCGCCCATAAGGCATTGGAATATAGCGGAATGCTCCGAATCCACCGGCAATATCGGCGCATTGTGCTTCTTCGCCAGCGCCATCACCACCGAACCGCCGGCCACGAGCGTCTCCTTGTTCGCCAGGGCAATGATTTTCCCCGCCTCGATTGCCGACACCGTAGGACGCAGCCCGCTGAAACCGACAAGGGCGGTCAGGACAATGTCAATGTCTTCGGACCTGACCAGGGCACAGACGGAGTCCATTCCCGTAAACACTTTGATGTCATGAGGTTGCAGTGCATCCGCAACTTCCTGGTATTTGGATTCATTGCAAATGACGACATTGGCCGGCATGAATTCCAGCGCCTGCCGGATGAGCAGTTCGGAGCTGTTGTTGGCAGTGAGCAGTTCCACTTCGAACCTGTCCTTGTGCTGCCTTACCACGTCCAGAGCCTGACGGCCTATCGAGCCGGTCGAGCCTAATATTGCAATATGTCTTTTGTCAGTCATCAGAATTTAATGTATTTGACAGGGTCCACCGCTTCTCCCTTGTACCATAGTTCGAAATGAAGATGGTCGCCTGTAGTTACCGCGCCGGTATTGCCCACCAGAGCTATCGGAGAGCCGGCAGAAACCTTGTCACCGGTCTTCTTCAAGAGTTTCTGGTTATGTTTGTATATGGAGACAATGTTGTTCGCATGTTGTATCTGTATCGTATACCCCGATTCGTCACTCCAGCCTGCCCCGATCACCGTGCCGTCAAGCACCGACATAACCACCGAATTCGCAGGAGCGGTTATGTCAATGTAAGGATGCAGCAGCGGGTCATATTCCTGAGAGACAACACCTTTCAGCGGCGTAAAGAAGTGCACTCCTTCTATAGGAAGCCTGCGGTCACCGGCATTGTTCAGTCCGAATTGTTCCTCCTTGCGGACGTTTTCGCGCAGAAGCGAGTCTTTCGCGTCCAGTTCCTTGGCGGAAATCTTTTCGGCTGCGGCATTGCGCGAGGCAATGCTGATGATACTGTCAATCGCCACAGGGTCAGCACCTTCCATCACTTTCTTGAGGTTATCCGTGTAGAACATCCATGTGTAGATGACGTTCTGGAGGGAGTCTATTTTCAATGCATTGTTGATGGCGGCGCGTTTGGTGTGGGCGTCCGGATAGCCCGGAATGAATGTCCTTATAGGCGTAAATGCAATCACGGAATAGCAGACGGCGACAATCACGCTTATTACGGAAATGACTGTCAGGAACAGCGAAGTCCTGCTGAACCTCATGACCCAGAGCTGTTTATGGGTCATGTCGTCCACAATCGATATTCTGAAATTCTTCGTCTTCGGGCCTTTCGGCTGTTTATGAGAAGTCATGATGCGATAGCCGTTTGAAATATTATTTCTACCTTTGCAGGGTTATGGACAGAATCATTGGAATAGATTATGGCAGAAAGAGAATCGGCATAGCCGTGAGCGACCCTCTGCGCATATTTGCTTCTCCGCTGGAAACCGTACAAAGTGCAAAGATAATAGAATATCTTAAAAGTTATTCCGCCGGAGAGCGCATTGTAAGGTTCGTGGTGGGATATCCCATCAATATGAACGGCAAGCCGTCCGAGGCTGCGGCAGATGTGGACATCTTCCTGAAACAGCTCGCGAAGGCTTTCCCGGATGTGCCTGTCACACTGGAAGATGAGCGTTTCACGTCAGTGCTGGCACACAGGGCGATGATAGATGGAGGGATGAAGGCTTCCGACCGTCGGGACAAGGCTTCCGTAGACAAGATAAGCGCCGCCATCATTCTCCAGGGCTATCTGGACCGCACAGGTGATGCTGCGGAAGGTGGCACAGGTTTTGCGGCATTGTCCGCGCCCATGCCGGAGACATTGTCAAGGAACGTTTCCAAGAAATCCGGGCGTAGAAAATAAATTGAAAATCAATACTTTAAATAAATGATACAACCTATATATCTATATGGTTCCGAAGTTCTCAGGGCCAAGGCTGAAGAAGTGGATCTGACGGACAAGGAAGGAATCGCCACGCTTATTCAGGATCTTAAAGACACATTGAAACATTCTGACGGATGCGGACTTGCAGCGCCGCAGATAGGCGTGAGCAAGAGGGCATTGATCGTGGACGGCACCGGCATGACGGACGTTTACGATTACTTGAAGGATTTCAAGCGCACGATGCTGAATCCGGTGGTCCTGGAGGAGAGCGAGAAGGAGGTCGATTATTCTGAGGGCTGCCTGAGCATTCCGGGAATTTATTGTGAGGTGCGCAGACCGGCTGCGATTACGGTGGAGTACTACGACGAGAACGGCGAAAAGGTGACCGAGAAGTTCGACAAGTTCGCCTGCCGCATGGTGCAGCACGAGATGTCGCATCTGGACGGCAACCTGTTCGTGGACAACGTGGCGCCGATAAGGAAGAAGATGATTTCCAAGAAGTTGCAGAACATTTCCAGAGGCAAGGTTTCGACACATTACAACACTAAAATAAAGTAAACATGGGAGCTTTTCACGCTTATGACATTCGCGGAGTCTACAATGTGGATTTCGACAAGAACACTGCCTATAAGGTAGGCTACTTTCTGCCAGAATTGCTCAAGACAGACAAGGTTCTGGTAGGAAGGGATTGCAGAGTCTCTTCGGACGAGATACATGATTATCTTCTCAAGGGTATAACTGATGCAGGTGCAGATGTTTATGACATCGGCCTCAGTACCACGCCGATGGTATATTTCGGTACTGCCAAGTATGGATTCCATGCGTCTGTCCAGATTACGGCTTCGCACAACCCTAAGGAGTACAACGGACTGAAGGTTTCATGCGAGAATGCCCTGCCTGTGGGTTATGACACGGGATTGGGTCAGATCGAGGCATGGATCAACGGGAACAAGCCGACGCCTGCGGCTGCCGTTCCGGGAAAGGTTTACGAGAAAGACATCCATCAGGATTATCTGGATTTCCTTCTCGGCTACAAGACCGACCTGAGCGGGCTGAAGCTGGCATTCGACCTTTCGAACGGCATGAGTTCATTGTACGCGAAGGAGATTTTCGGCAATGAGCCTGAATATATTTTCGACACGATGGACGGCACGTTCCCTAATCACGAGCCTAACCCGTTGGTACACAAGAATGTGGTGGCTCTTGAGGAGCTCGTAAAGAAAATCGGCGCGGATGCGGGCGTCATCTATGACGGTGATGCTGACCGCGTGATGTTCGTGGATGAAAAGGGACATTTCGTATCTCCTGACCTGATGATTGCAGTGCTGGGCCACTATTTCATTGACGAAAGACATGAACCCGGCTATGTCATTCAGGATATCCGCAGTTCGAAGGCCGTTGGTGAGTATCTGGAGCCGATGGGCGCGAAGATGTTCACATGGAAGGTCGGCAGGGCGAATGCTGCCAGAAAGCTGAGAGAAATCGACGGCGTATGGGGCGGCGAGCTTGCAGGACATTATTATTTCAAGGATTTCTTCTATTCCGACAGCGGATTGCTGGCATCAATCCTGGTGCTCCGCGTGCTGGCTTCAATGAAGAAGAAGGGTATCACTTTCAGTGAGCTCATCGGCAAGATTGCCCGTTATCAGAATTCAGGCGAGATCAATTTCAAGCTTTCTGACAAGCAGGGTGCGATGGATGCCATCAAGGAGCATTTCGAGAATCAGGAGAAGCCGACGGCATTCATGGATTTCGATGGTTACCGTGTAGAGTTCAATGATTGGTGGTTCAACATAAGACCTTCAAATTCAGAGCCTTATCTGCGTTTCATCTGCGAGGCGACTTCCAAGGAGCTGCTGGACGAGAAAGTAAATGAGGTAAAGGAAATTCTTAAAACGAAATTTAGCGCAGAGGTATAGCGTTTCTCCTCCGACGAAACGAATTATGACAATGATATTTGACATCAGAAAGTTCTCGGCCGTGATGGCCATGATTTGCCTGTCCGTATTGACAGGTGGAAAGATTGAAGCTCAGGATACATTGATGAGCATGAGCAAGGCTTCGCTGTTGGTGCCGAGACTGGCATTGCAGCCGATAAAGTCCATTGATCCGTCTTCGGCAATTCCTATCGACACTCTCGATACAGGGAACCCTGCCGTAAAGATCCTGCTCATGGAGAATTACACGTGGAGGTACTACAAGGACCCGGCCGTGTTGCTTCAGACTGAGCTGTTCAACAGCAATTGGAACGAAGATATGCCGAATCCATATCGGATGGATGTGAAGGATTTGCAGAATGACATTTCCATCTGGCTGGTGGATTCATTGGGAGAATATCATTGTCCTTACCAGACGAAGGTGTATTCGCCTTTCGGGTACAGGCGCGGACGCAGGCACATGGGCGTAGATCTTCCGCTGAAGACCGGTACTCCGGTGGTAGCGGCGTTCCCCGGCAAGGTGCGTCTGTCGAAGTATTACAAGGGTTATGGAAATCTGGTGATCGTGCGTCATGAGAACGGGCTGGAGACTTTCTACGCCCATCTTTCCAAGCGCTTGGTTTCGCCGGGTGACTGGGTGGCTGCAGGACAGACTGTCGGGCTCGGCGGTTCCACGGGTCGTTCCACGGGAGCGCATCTGCATTTCGAGACCAGGTATTGCGGCTTCGCGTTTGATCCTCAGTGGCTTATAGATTTCGAGACAGGGACTTTGCGCCATCGTCTTTTCATCTTGAAGAAGCGTTTCCTGGATGCCGGGAGCAAGTATATTCCTGAGAGTGATGAGGAGGATTATCTCATCATGAAGGAGGATTCGACGTATTATGCGGCGCGTGCTGCCGAGCAGGAGCTTCGTGAGAAAGAGGAGGCGAGGAAGGCTGCCGAGCTTGCCAAGGCGCAGTACTACAAAATCAAGTCGGGTGATACGCTGGGTTCGATTGCCGTGAAGTACCACACGACTGTCAGACGTCTTTGTGCACTGAACGGCATCACGCCGAAGACAACGTTGCGTATCGGGCGGTCGATCCGTGTGCGGTAGGCACCCTGGTGGGGACAGAGGGTCGTGCCGACGTGCGTGGAAAGGCCTGTTTTACGCACGACATGGACCATTTTGGACGCGACGTGCGCGAAAAACGTTTTAGTGCGCACGGGACACACGAGAAACATGGAAAACACGGAATTGGGGACACACGAGAAACAGATTGACAATCGAATGGAGTGGAGGGGGAAATAAAAAAAGAAATCCGGTGCTTTTCACAAAGGACCGGACCCCTATATAAAACGAACTTAACAAATAGACATAAAAACCTTTTATTGTCTAGGTGCAAAGTTAAGTACATAAAACGTTATTACCAAATTTTTCGTTGAAATTTTTTAATAATTCTTTTTTATATTCTTTTGATTGTAAAATCTAAAACGTTTCTGCGCTTACAATTTCTACTGCTGTGGAGTAAAAATAATATCTTTTTCATTGAGCATCACCGACATAGGACGTGGCAAACTCACCGAAATTCAGGGAAATCTTCAACTTGCCGGCAATAATTTTACCAGTGAGCGATGTCACGTTATATTTTGCATAAGGCATTCCCATGGCCAGCGGAACGATGTCATTGCCTGAAAGAATGATCTCATTTTCGCGAATTTCACACTTGACTCCGGGAACAGTGACATCCAGAGAAACAGGCATCTGAGGAACGAACTTGACCTTGTTGAAGATGATGGTCGCCGTCCCGTCATCCTTGGGACTAACATTGACATTGACATTTTCGGAAACATTGTCCTTGCCGTCGGCTACTACCGTCATGGTGCCGGAGTAAACGGTTTCGGTCGGAGTTTCGATGATTTTCACCGGTTCATTCTTGGAACAAGCGGCAGCAACTACTAAAGCGGCCGCAATCAAAAAAGCATTGAACAATTTCATAATGACTATATAATTAATTTATTTACAATTACTTAAAAATCCAGAGCAATGCCGGCATTGAAACGCCTCGGCTTGCCTGTCTGGAAAAACGAATTGCCTACAGACTTGAAATAGAACACGCTGTAGGAAGTATCGGTGAGGTTTTCCCCGCGAACGAAAAACTGGACTTTGCGGAAAGACAGCCTTGCGTCGAGACCTAAAAGAGAATACGGCGGCTGGACCAGGGTTCCGCTTTCATTCCAGGAGATAGAGCCGTTCCAGAGAATATCGGCAGACAACATCAGGGAGTTCAGGACCTTGGAATTGAAACCGAACCTGTACCCTGCCCTGGCATATAGTGAAGAAGACGGAGAATACGGAATCCTGTTTCCGGAATAGTCTTCATGACCATCGTCATACGAGACGAAACGGGCATCCATGAAAGAGGCGGAGAGATTCACATTCAGGCCCTTCCATCTCCAGGAGAGCTCGGATTCCACGCCACGGCTCCTGGACTTGGCAGCATTGGCCATCATGCGTCCGGTCCCCTTCCCATGCGGAAACACGGTAATCTGCTGATTCCGGCAATTGATATGGTATGCTGTCGCGGATGCAGTCAGAAAATGTCCGGCAGCATTGAATCCGAAACGTATTCCGGCCTCGTAATCCGTGCAGGACTCCGGCCTGTAGCTGGTGGAAGATGCCGGAATCTCCTCAGCAGCATCAAGATACACGCCAAGTTCAGACATCATTCCGTTCATCATGCGGTTCTGCAGGATGTCCGAAAAAATCTGTGTATTGAAACCTCCGGATTTGTAGCCGCGCGAAACGGAGCCCGTCAGTTTCAGGTCAATGCCGCGATGCCGCATGGCTTCAGAGGCAGCATCGAACAGGACGGACGCTTTCGGAAGAATCTGGAAAAACGACATGTGCTCATTTCCACGGTAGCTGGTCGGGAAATCCTTGTACGAAGGCATTGGCGTAAGCTTGAAATGGATGTCCGAACTGGAGTCATATGACATGTGGTCGCCTTCATAATCCACACGGAGCCCGGCTGTAAAGAGCCATCTGGACAGACGGAAATATGACTCATGATAAGCGGCCATATTGTAGCTCCAGAGAACGAAATTATTGGAAATCAAGAAATTGTCCTCCTCGATCATGAGCTTGCCGAACTCCTGCGGAATGTAGGCATTGGCATTGTCCAGAATGAGGGAACTGATGCCGTCGCGGAGAAATGTCACGGGCGCGCCCATGCCGTTGCGACGGACGAATGCGAAAACGCCGCTTTGATGGTTCCACCAGGCCGGATGTATCTGCGGGCGCAGTACAACTTCCTGTGTTACAGATGCTTGCCGCTGCGTCTGGTTCAATGTAAACATCGACGCGGACGTGAAATCCTGGTCCAGATCCATGGAATCGAACAACATCTGAAGGCTGGTTACCGAACTCAGCTTCCATTTGTCCAAGTCGACATTGACGCGCAGACCGTCCATCACGAAAAGACGCTTGTATGCACTTCTGTCATTGTAATTTACAGGATAGAGCCAACCTCCGGCCAATGCTTCCCCGCCTTGTGCCGCATCCGTGGCATCAGCCTTCCAGAGCCGGTAAGGATAGCCGCCCTGATCCGTATAAGACGCGTGTAAAGTATTGTCAACGAAAGCATTGCCACGTTTCTTCACATATCGGAGACGCACTGATGCGGCATCGGAAACATCACATTTGCTGCCTGAATATTCATTGGTATAAAACCCGTCAGAGTGACCGTACATCACGGCCGCGCCGACATTGTTCTTATACATGGAAGCATTGACCCTCAACGAATTGGCGCTGCCGTATTCGACATTGGCCCTTACTCCCTGCCAGACCGTCGGGGACAATGTTTCCACAGCCATGACCCCGAGCATGGCATTGCGCCCGTAGAGCGTCCCTTGTGGACCGCGGAGCATGTCGATCCGCCGGATATCCATGAATGAAAAATCATAAGAGTTCTTGTCCAAGACAGGCACATCGTCTATATACAGGCCGATTACGGGATTTTCCATCCTGGAGCCGATTCCACGCACATATATTGTAGATGTCATCGATGAGCCATAATCAGGCATCGTGAGCCCGGGGACAATGCCGGCCAAATCCTTGGGAGAAGCCAGTCCCGCCGACTCTATCTCCTTCATTGCCAAGGAGGTAACCGGGACGGCAATCTCGTTTTTCGTCAATGTCTGTTTCAATGACGAGGATATGACCGCGCCCGTCAATGTATCTTTCACGGCAGGTGTCGCCGACAACAGCACCACTGCCACAACAAAATTAATCATAGCGGCGGCAAAAGTACTAGATACAATGATTTCCGTCATTGCACTATTCGCACATCCGAAAGGACGATTTATACCATTTTTTCGCGGAAAGCGGAAGGAGAGATGCCGGTCATCTTGCGGAAAAACCGGGAGAAATATGACGCTTCGGAGAAACAGAGACGTTCAGCGATTTCCGACATTGGCATTGACCTGTCGCAGAGAAGCTCGCGGGCAAGGGCCAGACGGGCATTGTCAATCCACTCTCCTGCGCTTTTTCCGGTTTCGGCCTTGACGGTGCGGTTGAGATGGCTTGGAGTGACGCCCAGAAGCGAGGCGTAACCTGCGACATTGGTGAAGGGCAGCGAGACGTCGAACACTTTTTCGAGGTAAGACGAGCATAACCTGGAAGCTGCGGACCCGCCCGGAGCCGGAAGGAGTTCATCGAACTGGCTGAGTATCACCTCCATCAGGCTTCTGACAATGGCTACCTGCCCCGCATGACGCATGAGACGGATCATGAGCTCATCGTAGAAAAGTTTGTCTTCCACGGGGATTGAAAGAACCGACGGTTCCTTCATGCGAAGCACCGAATGGCCGGCATTGCGAAGCAACCCGGTAGAGAACGCGCCCATGTAGCCTATCGTGTCCTTGAAATACTTCACGGAATAGTGAACAGACGGAGGTATCAGGGCGAAATCGCTGGCTTTCAACAGATAAGGGCGTCTGTCAATATCTATGAGCACCTCACCTGAAAGGAGATAGACATACGACCAATCGTCACGGGCAATCGAGTGCATCGGATGTGCAGTCACTTGCCCGGCAGCATTGAGAGGACGTATTACGAAAAGGCTCATTCGTTGCGGTATTGGCTCGGGGTCTTGCCGGTGTGTGATTTGAAGAATTTATAGAACACCGACTGGTTCGGAAAATTCAGCTTGCATACTATCTCCTTGATGGACAAGTCGGAGTATTTAAGCATGTTCTTGGCTTCGAGTATCACGAATGCGTCAATCCAATCAGGGGCTGAACGGCCGCTTACGGATTTCACGAGCTTGGAAAGATACTTCGGCGTGAGACATAGCTTGTCAGCATAGAAAGCCATGTTGCGCTCCGAGGTGTGATAGTCGGTCACAAGACGCAGGAACTGGTCGTAGACATTCTTCGCCTTGGCAGAAGGAGCATGTGGCTGATGTTCTGCTGCGGAAAGACGCCCGGTCCAAATAGAGCCGAGGAAATATGAAATTGAAGACACAAGTGCTCCGATGGCCTCTTTTTTATTCTGGATATCCACAGTAAGAAGTTCGGATGCCAGATCCAGGTATTTCTTGCAGATATTCCGCTCGTGGTCATCCAGGGAGATGCACGGGTTATCCATCAGGGCGACGCTCTCATTGAAAAGACGGTTGAAGTCGAAGCGGACGCTGGACATGAAGTTCTTGGACATGGCCACGACGATGAAATGCATATCGTCATAGACGTCACGGTCGATGCCGGATACCCTGATTATATTTCCGGGGACATTGAGCACCAATGAGTTCTCTGCAATCTGGAAGGAGTCCAGGTTCACGTCAAGCTTGATCCTGCCTTTCAGACAGAATATGATGATATATCCGTCGAAGCGGAAAGGATATTGGAATACTTTCAATTCCTTGTCATATCTGAGTTCCGCTATGAGGAGGTCGTCGCCGAGGCCTTTGCCAGGCATATCCGGAAAAAGATCCTTGAATTTTCGGATACTTATATTATGAAGTACATCTTGTTGTCCCATAGCCTGCAAATATACTGAAAAATTGCCAAAAATCGTTTTTTTCGACCAAATTATCACTTGTTAGGCCAATATTATCTTAAAAATGGACAATATGGCAACTTTTTTGTATATTTGTCGGCTGCCAATATAGGCGAGAAAATAAAAAGATATAATATATATGAATAGAGTAAAGACATTGATATGTACCGCTGCGGTGATGATGCTGCCGCTGTACATGAGCGGTCAGGAGACTCTGACATTGGACCAATGCAGGGAAATGGCCATCAAGAACAACAAGGCTCTGGACCAGGCCCGCACGAAGGTCGAAATGGCAGGGTATGACAGAAAAATCGCCAGAGCCAACTACTATCCGAACATCAGTGCCACGGGCGCGTACATGTACAACCAGAAGAGTATCGCGCTTATCAATGACGAATTGTCAGGCAAACTGACAGGCACCGGCACGGCGCTCCACCAGCAGTTCACCACCAAGATGACTGAAATACTGGAGGGGCTGGCACAGCTCCCGGGCGGTCCTGAACTTATTCAAGACCCTAAAGTACAGGCACTTATAGGAGCATTGAGCAAGGGAGACATCAGCAATGCGATTACCGCTCTCGGCACGGAGCTGGACGATTTGCTGCACCCTGATACACATAATATGTTTTTGGGCGCCGTTTCACTCCAGCAGCCGGTATTCATGGGCGGCAAGATCGTGAATGCCAACAGGATGGCCAAGCTCGCCGAGGAATTGTCACGTTCACAATACGACCAGGAATATCAGGACCTCCTGATTACAGTAGATCAGGCATATTGGCAGGTGGTTTCCATTTCCAACAAGAAGAAATTGGCAGAGAATTTCGCCGACCTGCTGGAGAAGATGGAGCACGATGTGAACATCTCCGTAAAGGAAGGTGTCGCTACCGAATCAGATGCACTTGCCATCAAGGTTAAGGCAAATGAGGCCAACATGATGAAAACCAAGGCCACCAACGGATTGGTACTTGCCAAAATGCTTCTCTGTAAAGAGGTTGGCATTGACTTGGACACGGACATCACGCTCGCGGACGAAAGCCTCGATGCCGTTCCTGTTCCACAGATGAGCCCGGAGAAAGATCTCGAAAGCATCTATCAGGACCGTCCTGAGACCAGAAGTCTGGATCTCGCGGCGGCGATTTATGACAAGAAGATGAAAATCGCCCGCGCGGACATGATGCCTAAAATAGCATTGACGGCGAACTACATGCTGACAAATCCGAACCTCTATAACGGATTCGAGAAGAAATTCGGAGGCATGTTCAACGTAGGCGTAGCTATCAATATTCCTATTTTCCATGGATTCGAGGCATTGCAGAAGACCCGCAAGGCTAAGGCCGAGGCTACCCTTTACGTCAGCAAACTGGACGAAGCCAAGGAGCTTATCAACTTGCAGGTGACGCAGTTACGCAAACAGCTCGACGAGGCATTGGAGAAAGTGGAGATGGCAGAGAACAACCTGAAGAGCGCAGAGGAGAACCTCCGCAAGGCATCAGTAGGTTTCGAGGCCGGCGTGGTTACCACCAACACGGCCCTTGCAGCGCATACGGCATGGCTCCAGGCTCATTCAGAGTTCATCGATGCAGGTATCGAGCTCCAGATAACGAATGCAAACCTCCAGAAAGCTGAAGGAAATTATAAATCAGACATTGACTAAGAAAAATATAGAAATCATGGTACAGAATAAGAAATCTTACAATCTTGTAATAGGCGTCGTAGCCCTTTTGGCTATCATACTGCTGATTGCAGTCATCGGATATTTCGTTTCAAAGCCTAAACCGCTGGTTATCCAGGGTGAGGCAGAGGCCACAGAATACAGAGTTTCAGGCAAGGTACCTGGACGTATCGAAACCCTTTTCGTAAAAGAGGGCGACAAGGTACAGAAAGGCGACACCGTGGTATTTATCGACTGTCCTGAGGTACGTGCAAAACTGGAGCAGGTTACAGCGTTGAAGAACGCCGCTTCAGCACAGAAGACCAAGGCATTGAACGGCGCACGCAAGGAGCAGATCGAAGGGGCTTACGAACTCTGGCAGAAGGCCATCGTGGGCGAGACCGTCATGAAAAAATCTTACGACAGGATGAAGAGCCTCTACGACCAGAAGGTCGTTTCCGCACAGAAGTTCGATGAGGTCGAGGCTCAGTACAATGCTGCCGTAGCTACCACCAGGGCAGCCAAGAGCCAGTATGACATGGCAGTGAACGGTGCACGCGCAGAGGACAAGGCTGCCGCAGCAGCTCTCGTAGACCAGGCCAATGGCGCCCTCATGGAGGTCAATGCCGCACTTGACGAGCTTTATCTGACATCTCCTGCAGGCGGTATCATTTCAGCTACCTTCCCGAAAGTAGGCGAACTCGTCGGTCAGGGCTCCCCTATCATGACCGTCACCGACCTCGACGACATGTGGTTCACATTCAATGTCCGCGAAGACTATCTCCATGGTCTCCAGCAGGGTGACAAGGTGACGGTAACCATCCCGGCCCTTGACGACAAGGAGTGCACCGCCACAGTCAATTACATTGCGGTACGCGAGTCTTACGCGACATGGAAGGCTACCAAGGAAACCGGCATGTACGATGCCAAGACATTCGAAGTAAGGGCAGTTCCTGACACCAAGGTTGAGGGCCTCCGTCCTGGAATGTCCGCAATCGTAAAGGATGCTAAACTTCTTAAGAAATAGCATATTATGAATTTCTGGCAAAATATAGGGGCGGTTGTCCGCCGTGAACTGAGGATAATGAGGAACAGACCGATTTATCTTCTCGGCTCCGTCGTGACAGTCGCGTTCTGCGCCATATTCTTCCTTACATTCCTGAAACAGGGCCTGCCGCACGATCTTCCTATCGGCATAGTGGATCTGGACAGCTCATCATTGTCCCGAAACTTCGCCCGCCAATTGGACGCGACGCAGCTGGGCAAAGTCCTGAAATACGACTCTTTCGCCGAGGCGCGTGAGGATATGCAGAGCGGCAAGATTACCGCGGTCTGCGTCATTCCGGCAGGCATGTATGCCGATGTCCAGGCCAGCCGCCGTCCTACATTCACGTATTACCTGAACGGACTGTACTTCGTCGGAGGCGCATTGTCATACAAGAACATATTGACAATGATCAATCTCGCCGACGGCGCAGTCCAGCGCGAGGTACTGAGGGCGAAGGGTGTCAATGAGGATGCGATAATGGGAAGGATACAGCCTGTCAATGTGGATGTCCACCAGATAGGAAACCAATACACGAACTACGGCTATTATCTGACGAACATCTTCCTCCCGGGAGTTCTGGCATTGACAGTCGTAATCATATTGATTTACTCCCTCGGTGCCGAGCTGAAGTATGGCACATCGCGCCACTTGCTGAGTACTGCCGGCGGCTCAATGTACAATGCTCTTTTCGGCAAACTGGTGGTTTACACCACATTATTCTCGGTCATCGGACTCATCCTCATACTGCTGATGTATGACTGGATGCATTTCCCGATAAATGGCTCGATCTGGAACATGTTCCTGGCTATCGTACTGCTGGTACTTGCAAGCGAGAGCGTGGCCATCTTCATCATAGGCCTGCTTCCGATTCCACGTCTGGCGCTGAGTATCGGTGCATTGTACAGCGTGCTGGCATTCTCAATGTCCGGTTTCACGCTTCCTGTAGAAACAATGCCGCCGTATATCCAAGGCCTTGCCGAGGCATTCCCTCTGAGGCATTATTTCCAGTTCTATTCACGTGAAGTGATTTTCGGAACCGGGTTTGCCGGATGGTGGCAGGAGGTAATCCATCTGCTTATATTCCTGCTTCTTCCTAGTCTCGTAATTTACAGACTTAGAGGAGCTTATGTACGTCAGAATTTCCCTAAAAAGTAAACGGCATCATGAAGAAAGATAGTTACATAAAGCAATGGCTGGAGGACTTCTGGGGAATTTTCACCCATGAGTTGAAGCTGATTTTCTCCGATTCCGGAGTGATGGTGATATTCTTCCTGGCCGGTCTCGCCTACCCGATTTTGTACAATTTCATGTACCTGAACGGTGTGTTGAGCGAGACGCCTATCGCCGTGGTGGACAATGCCGACTGCTCCGCGAGCCGCAGGTTCGCGCGCGAGGTCGATGCCACAAGAGAATGCGCCGTCAGATATCATTGTGTCAATGTCAATGAGGCGCAGGACCTCATGAAAGAGGGCAAGATCAGGGGCTACTTGTATTTCCCGGCAGATTATGGCGAGAAACTTGCCCGCTTGGAGACGGCGACATTGTCGGCTTACGCGGACATGAGCAGTTTCCTTTATTACAAGAACATCCTCATGGCGGCCAATCTGGTGATGCTCAATGAAGTAGGCAGCATTCAGATGGAGCGCTACGCTGCAGCCGGATTTTCCGGAGAACAAGCAGAAGCATTGATACAGGCCATTCCGTACGAGGAAAACAATCCGTATAACAGGGCATTTTCATATTCATTGTTCCTGCTTTCGGCAATTCTGCTGGTCATCGTGCAGCAGACATTGTTCTACGGAATGTCGATGCTTGTGGGAACGGCGCGCGAGGAGAACCGCAGTTTCGCGTCATTGCCTGACAAGCTGGAGGGCCACGGCGTAGGTCGTGTGGTACTCGGACGCGGCGCCGCTTACTGGCTGATTTACATAGGAATATCCATCTACATAGCATGTATAATCCCGGCATTGTTCGGCATCCCTCAGAGGGGCGAGTTCTGGGAAATCCTGTTGCTCCTGCTGTTCTTCGTCACGGATTGCGTAATGTTCTCGATGGCGTGGAGTTCGCTCATCACCAGAAGGGAGTCAGTATTCCTGCTATTCCTCGTAATGTCACCTGTATGCCTCTTCCTTACCGGCTTTTCATGGCCGACCGAGGCATTCCCTGAGTTCTGGAAGTGGTTCTCGTACATTTTCCCTACGACATTCGGCTGCCAGGCATTCATTAACTTGAATACCGCCGGTGGCGATTTCGGAACGGCTCATGACCAGATGGTGGCATTGACCATCCAGACGATTGTTTATTTCGCTCTGGCATGTATCGCAGTTTATGCAGAGAACTGGTATCTCCACCACAAGGAGATGCTTGAGGAGAAGAAGCGTGAACTTGCGGCTCGTGCAGGTGTGGATCTGGATGAGGATCGCCGCATCATCGCCGGTGACGGGAACGACTAGTGATATAGTTGGCTCTTCCCTGTCGGCGGGACACGGTCACGCCTGGTTTTCGGGGAAGTTGATTTTCAATGAGTTATAAAACCGAGCGTGGAAACGCAGGCTTTTTTTGGCCACGTTTCCACGCTCGGTTGTCTTTCCGTGCGTACTAAAACGTTTTCCGCGCACATCGAGCCGCAAAATTGCGATGACGTGCGTAAATCCGGCCTTTTCACGCACGCGAAAACTAAATGAGGCGCGTCCGGGCCAAGTCACTGAGATACGTGGCGATGCCAGAAACGGGAAGTGATGTCCTGCAGGGTGAAACGACATTGACCCATGTCGTCATGGTGACTCACGCGGTAGAGACGCTGGTTCGTCGTCGTGGCGTTCAGCGGGCCGCAGTCGGGGCGATATGGACCGACCTTGACATAATCGAAGAGGTCGTAGATGTCATCCTCGACGTTTTCCCTGCCGGAATATATGGCCAGGGACACGTCCGGATAAGCATTGCGGATGTAGGAAGCGACGGACATCAGCGCCTCCCTGTCGTTCCCCTCGCCGAGAAACAGAAAACAGTTCACCCCGAAATTGTCAGCCAGAAGCTTGTCAATGACAGCGGGCGTCAGCTCCACGCCTACATCCCTGCGGAGAAACGGGGAGTGGCAGCCCTCACAGAGACCTGTACAATTCGAAATATCAACAGCCAGCGTCACCATGTCGGGAATCTCCTCCATGACGACGCTGGTCATTTCCGGTACGTATTTTATCATTGGCAATACACCTATTTCTCTGCGTAGAACCTGTGCTCTGCCTCCTCCTGACGCATCTCGCTGAAAGAAGACACACGCTTCAGGTAGCCGATGACACGGGTCAGGTAATCCAGGTTGTGGCTTCCGCACTTAGGACATACGGTCAATGTATCCTTGCTGATGTAGCCGCAGTCATTGCAGACAGTATTGCGGCAGTTGAATGTGAAATAATTCGTGCCGTAATGCGCAGCGACATTGAGCAGCTGCCTGTACTGGTCCTTGCTCAGATGCTCGGCAATGTTCATGTGCAGCGCCGAACCGCCATCAAGATATTTGACATAGTCCTCGCCGTGGAGCTTGAACTTGTCGATCATTGACAATGACTCATCCTCCGGATTGTAGAAGTAGGAACTGTACATATTGTGCTTCGACGACACGAAGAACCCGTCCTTCTTGTCCCACTTGTAGTTCTTTCCGGAAAGATTCTCACCCGGCACGAACTCGGTATTGAACATAGTGTCGCGCGTCTTGTCCTTTCTGTTGGAGATGTTTATGGTCTCCAAAATCGTGTTCACGAACTCGCGGTACTCCTCGTTCGGCGAAATCTCCAGGCCCAGGAACTCGGCAGCGTCAGTCAGGCCGTTCACGCCGATGGTAAGGTACTGCTTGCGCATGTCGATGAAACCGGCCTTATAGACGTCCAGCATGTCCGCCTTGAGGAAATCCAGGATAATCTCATTGAAAGCGGTCTGATACTTGTGCACCCTGCCCGTCATCTCGCTGATTTCAGCGTCAATGAATTCGTACAATGCCTTCCTGTCGTATTTCATTTCCTTGGCAAGCGGCTGTCCCTCAGGAATGTCCACGCCTTGCGTCTCCTTGAAGAATTTTCTTGCGGCAATCTGTATAAGCCTGTTCAGATTAATGGTCATCACGGACTTGGAACCGGTCGCCACCGATGCTGTGCCCATGGAATACTGATGGGTGGTATGGTTATGCTCCTCATCTGAATTATCCATGTCTTTCAATGAGTTACGCAGACGGCAGCAGCTTGAGAGGCTGTCCGGGCTGTTCGAAATGTAGCAGAAGAAGCTATGGCCTTTCGACCACATCTCCGCCGTGAAGTCAGCATAATCCTTGTCCGCATAATCATCCCCGCCGTCGGTCAGGAGCGCCATCGTCTCGACCGGGAAGGTCAGGATATAATGGTTCCTCTCCTCATTGAACCAGTTCATGAAATGCTTCTGCAGCCAGGACAATGTCTCCCATTTCGGCGCAGTGCCGTCAGGGAAGCGGAAATCGCCGAACACGCCCTCGAAATAAGGCTTGTCGAAATAGCCGATGTTCCAGAAAACCGTCTGATAGCCGCGGTTTCCCGCCGGCATGTTCATCGAGTGCACGACCTGCTGGAAGTAATTGTCAATGACCTTCTCCAGCGTGCGCTGCTTGGTATTGTTCTCGACCACCTCTCCGAGCCTGTCCGTATAGTTCTCTCCATAGTCCTTGCGGATGAAATAGTCGAGGTACATCAGGAATTCCGGTGTAGCTACCGCTCCCATGAACTGTGATGAGATGGAATAGACAAGGTTGATGAACTCTCCGCAGAAAGACTTGAGGTCAGTCGGTGCAATGGACACGCCGCCCAATTCCTTCAGGCCGCTCTCCAGGAACGGATACATCGTGATGGCTACGCAATATGGATATCCAGGAGTGCCGCTCTCGTCATGCTTGTAGAGGACATGGCTTTCCAAGTCATCAATGTACTGCTCAGCAAGACGCTTGCCGTACATTGACTTGATCTTGTCCTTCATGATATAGCGGTTCTGCTTGATATTGTTCTCCTTATACAGTTCCTGACCGAGAGTCACGATGTTCTTGCGTGTGACATTGGCATTGGAATCGAACTTGGAGCCGGTCGCGGCATTGGAAGCCTTGATATAGTCGCGGATGAAGTCGCGCTTCTTGCGGAGGTCAATGCCCGCGTCGAATTTCTCGATGTACGCGAGGGCGACCTTCTTGTTTATGGACATCAACGACTCCTCGACCTGGCGGCGAATCTCTTTGCTTGCAATCTTGTCATATATATAAAGATTGTCAACAATCGAAATTACCACAGCTTCAGGGCATTCCTGTCCGGCAGTCTTATATGCTTCGTGAATACCTCTTATCAGCTTTTCCCTGTCATACTCCTCGTACGAACCGTTAGTCTTGTAAACGTCCATAGCTATTTTTGAATTATTAAAAATAAAGTCCAATCCGGGTTCACCGAATCGGACTTGCAAAATTATAAAATCCCTCTCCCTTATCAAAGGGTTTTTCAGGGAAAAGTTATCAACATGTGAACACCGCGCCAGGACGCGGCCACGGGAGATTTTGTAAATCATTGACAATCAGATATCATTTTAAACGTAGCGTGGAAACGCAGACTTTTTTTGGCCACGTTTCCACGCCCTATTTTATAACTCATTGGAAATCAGCACCGCCAAAGACCAAGCGTGGCCGCGTCCCGACGCCCTTTCCTTTAGCTGCAACCTTCCCACTATCAGGGCGGTTTAGGGACTTGCACCCATTAGAATATGTTCGTGCCGGACGAACCAGAAACGGCAGGGCGGAATCACTCCGTCCTGCCTACATCTCTTGTTTTATCTCTTACGATAGTTGATTAGACGACAGTATATGTGATCTGCGATCTTGCATATACCTCATGAAATCAGGATTCAGACAAAAATTTCTGTCATACGTTCTAATTTTAAAGATTTAAAGTCTTTAATGAGACTCATCTATATCAGCATCGTTAAGATTGCACTTAAGATGCTTAATGTCAGTCGAGAAATGTTATCCTTTTAGGTATTACATGATATACCTTTCCGCTAGAAACCTCTTCTACTATCCCGATACTTTGTTCTAGACATTTTCCATCGACCGAGATTATTTCGGTTCCCCACGTGTGGAATAAACCTTCTCTAGTGGTAGTCTTCTCTGACGCTTCTTCAGGAGTATAATCAAAAAGGCCTAATTCTTCGATGCCTTCCAATGTGAATTTTACTTTTCTAAAATTTTTCATAAGTAGATTATATTTAAGAAGTTATTTTCAATATTACTATAACTGCGTCAATACATTATTCGGGTCTTTATTGAAATCATAAACACGCGGTTGATATTTTGACATTGATTGATAATAGTCAACCAAGTTTTCAGGAACGTATAATGTACCTTTAAAATAATGACCCTTGAATTTGGGCGATAATGCATACACTGTTATCGGAGTATTTTGAGTGTTATAATCATAATAGCCACCTATTGTTGAAACATTTTCTCCAATGACCATTATGCCTGGAGGGGTAAAGTTGAAAGCATTGTCCCAATGAGAACTTAAGCTCCTCCCCTGTAAAAAATCCTCTTTAAAGTATATCAAGGAACTTGCTCCAAGGGCCTCTTTTCCAGCGAAAATTATTCTTGATTTGACAACTATTTTCTTCAACGAACAACCATTAAACACATCTTGACCTAGTGAATCACACTGCTCAGGAATTACAACTTCTTTAATCTTTATTCCATAGAATGCGGCACTGCCGATTGATCTTAAATTAGCAGGTAATTTCAATGAAGATATATTCGTTTTAGAAAATGCATCCTTTTCTATTCGAAGAATATTGTCATGAAACGTAACCGATGTAAGTGAACTGCAGTCCTTAAATGCACTGTCATTAATAGTTACAACCGTCTCTGGAACACTTACGGATTGCAAAGACGTAGAACGTAATGTTATCCTAGTAATACCCAAAGGGAAACTAATTATTTCTCTTAATGTTGCTTTCGGATCAATCAATTTAAAATTACCAATTTTTGTCTTGTAGGCAATCATTCCAAGCCCTTCTTCATAAGAATTATTTGCGACATTTGAGTTATCATCCATCACTATTGGCAATCTGTTACTTGTCTTATATATAAACGTATGATCGGAGTAGTATAAGGCGCAGATTTTGACATAGTCTGTAGAGATGGTGTTTCTACCGTCACTTATGACAAGTGATGCGTTGGCATGAGAGATTCTGTTAAAGTAGTCTTCAGAAAGGTTCTCACCAGAAACTTTCAACGACAGCACACCGTCAGATGTCGCAGTGCAGGAAATAATAGGCAAATCCTCAAAAGCGATAGGTTTCGTGTCGGTATATACAGCATTGACAGACAGCACTTCTTTATAATGTTCGGCCAGAGCCGCAGCTTGAGATGCCGGGGATACCCTGTAGTTAAATTCTGCGACACCATTGTCTTGTCCCTGAACTTTCTTCATCAAGGATTTACCAGGCTCGTACTGAGGAATGAATACAACAGACTGAATTCTGTCTAACAGTTCGGAAATCTGGTCTTTTATATTCAGATTGTATGTCAGATATTGTCTTGTTTATTGACTTGACCTCATTGTTAATACGTACATTCACAGTAGCGATATTCTCCGCAAGCTTGGAGGTGATGACTCCATTGTAATCATTTATTGCCTTGGATATGGCTGCTGTATATGCTTCTGTGATGGAAGTCCTCGACTGTTCCAGCTCTTCTTTAAGTTTCTGAATGTCAGAGCGATTCTGCACTATTGCGGCGAAATTGCTCTGAATCTGGGCAGCATTCTTCGAAATCATCGAGGCATTTGCTGTAATGTCCTTTGAATTCTTAACTATCGTCTCAGCATAGTTTTTAATTCCGCTGTCGTTCAATGTCTTGAGCAATGACTGCATTTCATTGATCTTTGCAGCATTGTCGGAAATCAGTCCTTGGTTCGTCTCCACCAGTTTCTGGATGGAGGAGATATCCTTCGTATTGTCTGCTATCTTTTGGCTGTTCCTGGATATCGCCTGCGTGTTCTGGCTGATAAGGATAGCGTCATCCGCAAGTTTGCCCGCATTTTCCGCGACATTCTGCTGAACTCCGGAGAGGTCGTTCCTCAGGCTTGTTATAAGGCTTGCATTAGTGGAGATTTTCTTGTTGGTTGTCGTTTCCAGGTTGGTTATGAGGGATACTAGATATGCCTTTTCTGAAGAGATGCGGTCATTCAGTTCTGATTGCATAGCTGAAAGTTTGGCATCAGTTTCCTCTATGGTATAGTAGCCTGACAATTTATCATTGACCCATGACTGCATAGAAGTCTCCAGCTTGGAAATTTCCAGTGCTACAAGTTTCGTATATGATTCCGTCAATTCCGATTTTAATGTGGAGATGGAACTATTGCAGTGCGCTGTAAGTTCATTGATCTGCTGCTTCGTCGATTCATCAAGCGAAGATAGGGACTTTGACAGCTCTTCTGTCTTATTCGTCAGCCGGACATCCATATTCATTGTATATGTATTCACTGTTTCAAGCTGCGTCTTGATGGAGGCAACGATCTCAGCCATTGCATTCTGCTGTTCGATTGTTGCGAAAGTGCCAGTAGCCCAGTCCGTCATCTTATTGTTTTCCGAATTTACATAAGCTTGAAGATCAGTGATTTTCTGCTGAAGTTCATTGTCTTTGATCTTCAAGGTGTCGATGGCGCTGTCCAAGGTCTTAATCTGCTCGTTCGCCAAGGTCTTGTATGCTTCCAGCTGTGCTATGACGTCGGATTTGGCGGCATCAACATTTTCTGAAAGTTCAGATTTGTCTGCAGCCATCTCTTCGCGGAGAGTTTTCTGCGCTTCGGTCAAAGCTGTATTCGTCTTTCCAAGTTCCTTTTCAAGAGCCGAACTCTTTTCTTCTAGAGATGATATGTATTCCTGAAGTCTTGAGTCTGTCTTGTCGAGATCAATGATTGTTTTCTTGATTGATGTCACCTGTTCGTCAATAGACGGAATTCTGGTGTCTTCCAATTCCGAGATTCTTTGTTCCAGGGAATTGATTCTGTCCTCCAGCTTGCCGCATGAGACAAAGACTATTGTCATCATGATAGCTAGCGTTGGAAATAGTCCAATGCTTTTCATAGTTCTGAATCTATGATTTTGTTCTCCGGGACTCCTGCGGATAATAATATACGAAAAAAGTGTGGAGTCGACGACTTTATCTGCAAGGAGGTTCTGGTAAACCTAAGTACGGATAAAATGGCACAATACCCCACACCCGTATATGCAATTATCTGACGATAACATACAGTGATACAAGGTGAAGAGTGTTATTGCCTTTGCTCCTCGTACTTTTGAAAATTTACCAGATTTCCTTGCAAGGATAAAAGCCAAACACTTTCATCAATATGTCCGCCATCTTTCGATGACAAAGCAAAGATAGAAAATGTTTTCGGTTTATAGGGTATTGCACTGCGAATTTCACTCATTCTGCAGATGATTCAGCTGCCGGCGCGGCGCACGACTATTTTACAGAGATGCTGTCGATACATAACAATGGTGTCGGGACGCGGCCACGGGGGATTTTGTAAATCATTGACAATCAGATATTATTTTAAACGCAGCGTGGAAACGCAGGCTTTTTTTGGCCGCATTTCCACGCTTTGTTTTATAAATCATTGAAAATCAATTTCTCCAGAAAACAGGCGTGGCCGCGTCCCGACGGAATCAGGTTAATTAAATCCTCACGTGATAATCTCTTAGATGTCCCGTAAATGTCTACCGGATGCGTATCAGAACTACCCACCTTACTACCCACCTTAACTCCCCTAATTTCATCTTTAGAGGGGTAGTTCACATTCTTGATAGTGGCATAGAAGACATTGGCCTCCGACATGAATTCAGGATGCAACTCTGCATTATATCCTCCATCAAGACACCAAAGGAAGAAAAAGGCAATGACGAGGTGTAGTCCGACAGGCGGTCAGCCACGGCCTCGGAAAGTGGGAGGTGCCTGCCGGATACAAGTTCTCGCGATAGCGAGGACGCAGGAGACGGTAGGAGGGCCGAACGAAGCAGCGCGGAGTGAGTTCCGCCGTGACTGACTGCCTGTCGGCGTATAATCACCATCAATGCATTACATACTTGCGCAGTTGCAAAAGCCCCAGAATCGCCATCACAGCGCTCTGGAGCCTTTATATCTTAAAATCAAAGTATCAAAAACGGGAAGAGCAAGGCATCGCTGCCCTGCTCCCGAAATAATCTATATATTCTATGTTACATCGCGTACCTCATAATGAAGAGTGCGGCGAGAATCCACATTGTGATGGAAATCTTCTTGAACTTGCCTGTCAATGCGTTAAGGACTACATAGGTGATCATACCCAGCATGATACCGTCGGAAATGCTGTAGGTCAACGGCATGAGAAGCATTGTAACGAATGCAGGAATTGCGTCGGCATAGTCCTCCCAATCGATGCTCTTCACAGGGGCTGCCATCATCACGCCCACGATGAACAGGACAGGGCCTGTAGCCGCTGCAGGGATGGCAAGGAACAATGGCGAGAAGAAGAGAGCTGCTGCGAAACAAATGGCCATGACGAATGACGTCAGACCTGTACGGCCGCCCTCTGAAACACCGGAAGCACTCTCGATATATGTGGTGGTGGTACTGGTTCCGCACATGGCGCCGGCTACAGTAGCCACGGCATCAGCCATGAGCACCTTGTTGATGCCGTCCACATTGCCGTCCTTGTCCACCATTCCGGACTTCACGGACACGCCTACGACAGTTCCGATCGTATCGAACATGTCAATGAAAAGGAACGTGAACACGATGCCGACCATCTGCCAGGAAAATACCTGGGACCAATCGAATTGGCAGAAGATCGCGTCAATGCTGGGAGGTGTGGACATCACGCCGTTGTAATGGGTAACGCCCATTGGGATACCGATGATGGTGGTGGCGATGATACCGATGAGCATGCCGCCGCGGACTTTGAGAATCACCAGCGCAGAAGTGAGGACAAGACCCACAATCGCCAGAATGACGGTTTTGTCGGACAATTCGCCAAGTGTCACGAAAGTAGCCTCACTACCGGCAATAACGCCCGCAGATTTAAGGCCGATGAAAGCGATATAAAGACCGATACCGGCGCCGATGGCACGCTTGAGGTTCATCGGAATGGCATCCACGATAAGCTTGCGTACATTGGTGACTGTCAGCAGGATAAAGATGATACCCTCGATAAATACCGCGGTCAGTGCCAGCTGCCATGGAATCTTCATGCCGATGCATACGGTGAAGACGAAGAAGGCATTGAGGCCCATGCCCGGAGCAAGTCCGAAAGGTTTCTTGGCATAGATGGACATCACGAGACAGCCGACAATCGCTGCAAGAGCAGTGGCGGTGAACACGGCATCCGTAGGCATGCCCATAGAAGCAAGATTCGAGAAAATGTTAGGGTTCACGGCCAGGATATAGGCCATCGTGAGGAAAGTAGTGAGACCGGCAATGATTTCAGTCTTGATGCTGTGCTTTGCCGGATCCAGACCGAAGGTTTTCTGCAAAAGTAAGTTCATGGCTTGTCAATGATTAGAAAACCCACTTTACACCCAGACATGGACGGCACCAGAAGCCTTTTGCTGAACCGAAGTCATAAGAAAGCTCAAGCTCGGTACCGACATTGAGATTGTCCACGCCGAAGTGCTGGCCTACTGCATACCAGAGCTGTGGCTCTGAGAGGAACACGACATTGGAAGTTTTTGCTTCTGCCCATTTGCACTCACCCTCTTTGTTTACAGGACATACCGTATGGTTCTGCCACCAGAAATCAGCGAAACCGCTGAATCTCAGACCCTTGACATTGAAAAGGTCCTGCATGCCCCAGACAGCGGTGAACTGCATCGGGACCTTGCTGTGAGGTCTGCTGCCGTCAGCGGCCTTGTCATATACGATGTATTTTCCGAGAACTTTCAGGTTCAATGTGTTCTTGAAATCCTTGCTGTGGAAGAACCAGTCAAGACCGCCGAGGAACGCATGGTTGATGTTATACGCATTGTAAACACCGCCATTGTACTCTACATGTACGCTGAGAGGAGCCAGTTTGCTGTTCTGCCAGAAATTCAGGCAACGGGCGATCTCGAAGTAAGTTCCTGACGGAGCCTTGTTTCCATCAGCTTTTCTTGCTTTGTAGTCGTAGTCAATGAAAAAGAATGTGTTACCCCATTTGTCCCCATAGAAGCCCTCAAGGGTGGTGGTAACTTGTTTACGGTCACGACCGAAGTCGTAAAAGATTTGGAGGTTTGTCTGCGCTTTCGCCATCTGCGAGAACGCCATCAATGCTACAACTGCAGCAAAAAAGGTTTTTTTTAACATAAGTTTGTTTATATGAGTTGATATGTATATCCGAAGAATGCGTAAAAAATCGCGGGGCGGCCGGAGGCGGTCGTCCCGTGATTCATCTACAGCTTCAACAGGGCAGTAGCCTCGATGTCGGACGGCATTGCAGCCATCCCGTCGCACTCCGCCAACTCTATTATGAAGTTCGCAAAAATCGCCTTCGGCGAGAACTTGCGTATAAGGTTCAATGCTGCCACGGCAGTTCCGCCTGTCGCCAGCAAGTCGTCATGAAGCAGCACGACATCATCCGATGTCAATGCATCCGTATGAATTTCAAGCGTGTCGGGACCATACTCCTTCATGTATTCTTCAGAGTATGTGTCACATGGCAGCTTGCCGGGCTTGCGTATCGTGACGAAGCCTGCGCCAAGTTTATATGCCAATGCCGCCCCGAGAATGAATCCGCGGGATTCCAGGCCGGCGACCTTGGTAATGCCTTTATCCTTGTAAAGCTCGTATATCGCATCTACGGCCTCCTTGAACGCATCAGCATTCTTGAAAAGCGTAGTTACGTCCCTGAAAAGGATTCCCTCCTTGGGGAAATCCGGAATGGACCGGATGCTGGAAACAAGTAATTCCTTATCCATCAGACTAGAATGTAAATTTTACCATTCCGAGAAGTCGATGGTTGGTAACCCAGTGAAGGTCTCCGTCGACAAGTCCGTTGGAAGAGTTCACATGTTTGGCAACGTCATACTTTCCATACTGGGCTGAAGTGATGTCGTACTCAAGACCGAATGAAAGCTTTCCGAGGTTATATACCACTGTCGGGGTCACGCGGATGATCTGGTTCAGGTTATGGAAACCGTTTCCACTGATATAAACATTGTCCGTGCTGGTATATCCCGGATTCGCAGGGTCCTCATAAAGGGACTTGGATGTTCCGAGATTCTTCATGTGGCCGATCATTCCCTGGACCTGAAGCTTACGGCCATATTTAACAGAAAGATATGATGCAGTGCTATGGAGCGGTGCATAATCCCATGAACCGTCGGAATTGACATCCGTCACGCCATAACCTGAAAGCATGTTGAAATGCTCGCCTGCAGAAGCATACACCACTTTGGCATTGACAGCGAAAGCATCTTTCGAATACTGGGCGTAAACGTATGGGCTGACGGTGGTGATACGGTCATCGACCTTGTCGCCGTCAGAATTTCTCCAGCGCGGCTTGATGCTGAGCACATCCATGCCCACCCGGCCGGTGAAGCCGTTGTTGCTCTTGAACGTGACGCCGGCATAGAACTCCGGAGTGCAGCCATACTTTATATAATTGTCAGAAGCACCGTTAGGACCTGATGAAAGATACTGCATCTGCCAGATGAAGCCGCCTGTCAATGTGAAATTCTTGGAGAAGTTGTGGTCGAGCATGACCTGAGGAGTACGGCTGAACGGATTGAACGGCGTACCTGTCTCCAAATCAATCACATAAGGCTGGTCAGCAGCGATAGGATGCCATGCCTGGCCGATTTTCAGCGAAGTGCTCTGCTTGCCGTCCTTGCCGAGTCCGTCCCATCCCAATGTTGCATAAGCCTGACGCAGACGGAGTACGGCGACATTGCCGTTCATGCAATAGAAGTCGGTCTCAATCTTAGCGCCGACCTTGGTCTTGCCGAACTGGTAATCCTTTACATCCAGACCTACACGTGATGTAATCGCGAGGAAACGGAATGTAGGATTCGCATTCATGTCCTCCCCTTTCGCGTTAAGCGCCTCATCCTTAGGGATATAGTAGAACAAATCCTTGGTGCCGGACTTGCTCTCGCGTGAGTCGAAAGCGAAGTAGTTGCGGATAAAACCGTAAAACTTGAAATGCGAAGGCTTCTCTATTTTCGCTGAAGCGTCAGCAGGCTCAGAAGCAAAAGCCTTGGCAGCCGGAGCGAAAAGCGCAACGACTGCCAGTGCCAAAAATCTATTTTTCATTAGAATCCGATGAAAATCAATACTGCATAACCAAGTACGAGGCCGACGACACCGATGATTGCACCGACCTTCGTCATATCCTTGACCTGGATAAGACCGGTAGAATGCGCAATGGCATTCGGAGGTGTACTGATAGGGAAAAGCATTGCCACAGAGGTAGAAAGTGCAACTCCCACGAGGAGGGCCTTCACGCCGCCGATAGGTCCGAGCATGTCACCCATACCTACACCTACCGCACTGAGGATAGGAACGAGGAGGCTGGCTGCAGCGGAGTGCGAGATGAAGTTGGACATCGCATATCCGAGGAGACCTGAAAGGATGAGGATTACGAGCGGCTTGAATGATGCAAACGGAATAGACTGGACGAGGTTCTCGGCGAGACCTGTCTTGTTCAATGCAATACCGAGCGCGAAACCGCCGGCAACCATCCAGAGTACGCTCCACTCTACATTCTTGAGGTCTTCTTTCGTGATGACACCGGTCGCGCAGAACACACCGACAGGAATCATTGCCACTACATTGGCATTGATACCGGTGTATCTGTCGAGCACCCAGAGAAGGATGGTCACTGCGAATGTAACCCAAACGATATATGTCTTGGTATCAGGCTTTCTGGTATTCTCTATCTTGAGTTCAATCTTGTCAGATGAGAACGGGAAGAGTTTCAGAAGGAGGAACCATGCGAAAAGAAGCATCACGATAACGTAAGGCACCATGATGAGCATCCACTCGCCGAAACCGATGCTCTGATGCATTGTCTCAGTCAGATAGCCGAGAGCGATGGCGTTAGGAGGGGTTCCGATAGGGGTTCCGATACCACCTAGGTTAGCTGCAACAGGGATTGCCAATGCCAGTCCGGCAGTGCCTCGCTCGCTGGCCGGAAGTGTCTTGAGGACAGGCGCCAGGAAGGTAAGCATCATTGCGGCGGTAGCCGTATTGCTCATGAACATTGAGAATACACCGATGACCATAAGGAAACCGAGAAGCACGAATTTAGGCTTGGTTCCGAACGGCTTCAGCAGGACTCTCGCAAGCTGGACGTCCAGACCGACCTTGGTCGCTGCAATCGCAAGGAGGAATCCTCCGAGGAAGAGCATGATGGTAGGATCTGCAAATGCTGCCAGGAGGGCCTTGTAGCTGACAAATGTGCCCATGTCACCAGGATCGGCGCCCACATTCCTGAGGAATAGCGGACAGCTGTCCGAAATGGTGAACAGCAATATCACGATGACGGTTACGGATGTCGCCCACGTCGGGAGAATCTCGAACATCCACATCAATGCTGCGAGTGCGAAAATCGCTACTGTTCTCTGTTCAATGATTGAAAGGATAGGAGTCCCATTAGGTGTCACTCCGAAGAATGATCTTGGAACAAACCAGAAAAAAAGAAATACGGCAATGGTAAGAAGAAGCATGACGAGCTTCTTTACCGGAAAAGCCGCAGTTGGTTTAACTGTTTCAGTTGACATTTTATGTTTTCGAATAATATTATTGTCTAGTTTCGTTCAATAATAAAACGCGAATATAGACAATTTTCAAGAGATATACAAAACGATAACGGGTGCAAATCATAACAAATGCACCCGTTATCAATCGTTATCAATCAATCTAGATAATGCCCTGTGCAAGCATAGCCTCGGCAACCTTCATGAAGCCGGCGATGTTGGCACCCTTGACATAGTTGATATATCCGTCCTCCTGTGTACCGTACTTCACGCAAGAAGCATGGATAGCGTCCATGATGCCATGGAGCTTCTCGTCCACCTCTTTCGCTGTCCAGCTGAGGTGCATTGCATTCTGGGTCATTTCAAGACCTGATGTAGCGACACCACCTGCATTGACAGCCTTTCCTGGAGCGAAGAGAATCCTGGCCTTCTGGAATGCCTCGATAGCACCCGGCTGGCAACCCATGTTGGAAACCTCAACGCAGCACCATGTGCCGTTTGCGATGAGTTCCTCTGCATCTTCCTTGGACATTTCGTTCTGGAATGCGCAAGTCATAGCGATGTCGCACTTCACGCTCCAAGCCTTCTTGCCAGGGGTGAATGTCGCATCCGGGAATTTCTCTGCGAACGGAGCGACAACGTCGTTGCAAGATGCACGGAGTTCAAGCATGTAGTCGAGTTTCTCCTTGGTCATTCCGTTAGGGTTGTAGATAACTCCGTCAGGACCTGAGATAGCTACGACCTTAGCGCCGAGTTCAGTAGCCTTTACGCAGGCACCCCATGATACGTTACCGAAGCCGGAAACAGCCACGGTCTTGCCCTTGATGTCGAGGTCAGCCTTATGATTATGAAGCATGTGCTGCAAGAAATAAACTGCACCGAAACCGGTAGCTTCAGGACGGATGAGTGAACCGCCGAAAGAAAGGCCCTTTCCGGTAAGCACGCCATTGTGCTCACGTTTAAGTTTCTTGTACATGCCCTCAAGGAAGCCGATTTCACGGCCGCCGACTCCGATGTCGCCTGCAGGAACGTCCATGTCAGGACCGATGTTTCTCCACAATTCAAGCATGAAAGCCTGGCAGAATCTCATGATTTCGCCCTCTGATTTTCCCTTAGGGTTGAAATCCGAACCGCCCTTGCCGCCGCCCATAGGCAATGTCGTAAGAGCATTCTTGAATGTCTGCTCGAATCCGAGGAACTTCAAGATTGAAGGGTTCACTGAAGGATGGAAACGGAGACCTCCCTTGTATGGTCCGATAGCGTTGTTGAACTGTACACGGTATCCGGTGTTTGTCTGAACCTCGCCCTTGTCGTCAACCCAAGTAACACGGAATGTAAACATTCTGTCCGGCTCCACGAGGCGCTCGATGATTCGTGCGTTCTCGAATTCAGGATGCTTGTTATATACATCCTCGATGCACTCAAGTACTTCACGTACAGCCTGGAGATATTCCTTCTCCGTAGGATACTTGGCCTGGAGTTTGGCCATGATTTCTTCGGTTCTCATTTGTGTTATTAGTTAATTGGTTTTACTTTAACGTTTTATAGTCAATTGTCATAAAATCTGGCCCTGCGGCCAGTCACTGTGTATATTCCTTATAAATATTAAAGAATCCTACTTAGTTCTCTGCAAATCTAATAATAAAAACGTTCAAATCATAATAATTTGTAAGAAATTTACAGAGAAAAATAAAAAAGGCGATATCTTGAAGATACCGCCCTATAAATCAATGGTTTATTACTGCTTCTGTGACTGAGCCTGAAGTTCCTGCTGGAGAGTTTCCAGAGTTCTTCCGTCAGGAATGTTGAGAGCCTTTCTTGCAGCCGGTGTCAGGTCTACGCTCTGAGTCTCATCAACATACAGCATTGAAGCCTTTTCGAAAACATAGATGTAACCGCCTTCCTTTGCGAGCTTCTCAACTGCTGCGACAGCCCTCTGCTGGATAGGAGCCATGAGCTGCTGCTGTTGCTGCTGGAGTTCCTGCTGGATGGACTGGTCGAAATCCTGGATTCTGGTCTGGATATCCTGGAGTTCCTTCTCCTTGCTTTCGCGGATGGCAGGTGTCCAAGTGGAACTCTTCTGCTGATACTGCTGATACTTAACCTGGAACTCGTCAGTCATGCTCTTGTATGTATCCTGAGCCTCCTGCTGAGAAGCCGCGATCTGTGCTCTAGCAGAATCTGCCGCAGGCATAAGCATTACGAGCTCATTGAAATTAACATGAGCGAATTTCTGAGCTGAAGCCGACAATGAAAGAAGCGCTGCAGCTGCGATCAAAATAATCTTTTTCATATCAATCAATTTTTATGTTTTCAATATCAATATCCTAGAACTGCTGACCGATAAGGAAGTGGAACTGCCCCTTTCCATTGGTCTTGTCATCAAATCCATAACCCCAGTCGATTCCGAGGAGGCCGATCACAGGGAGGTAAACCCTCACACCGACACCGGCAGAACGCTTGATTTCGAACGGATTGAAATCCCTGATGTCCGACCAGCAGTTACCGCCCTCGAGGAACAACAATGCAAAGATAGTAGACTGCGGCTGCATTACAATAGGGTAACGGAGTTCGACAGTAAATTTATCATAAACATTGCCGGCATACGAATAACCGTTCGAGCTGTACGAGGTCGCCTGGTATGGTGTCAATGAGTAGTTCTCATAACCACGGAGGGCAATGACTTCGGAACCGTATGAGTTGTAGCCCGACATGCCGTCACCTCCGACGAGGAAGCCCTCGAATGGAGAATAGCCCCACTTCCTGTTATAATATCCGAGGTAACCGAACTGCGCCCTGGTCATGAGCACGAGGTCGCCCACGAGTTTCGTGTACAATGATCCCTTGAATGTCCATTTATGATACTCAATCCACTTGTATCTGTCCTGTGACGACCATCTGTCATAGTTGATGTCTCTCCAGTTGCCGACCTTCGTAGGATTTCCGGCGGCGTCAAGTACGCCCTTGTCCTTGCGTCTGAACAATGAATACGGAGGCGTGATCTGCACTGAGAAAGAGAGGTCCGAACCCTGGCGCGGATAAATCTGCTGGTCGGTGGAAGTTCTGGACAATCCCAATGTGTAGCTGAGATTATGGGAAATACCGTCATCGAATATGAAGTAGTTCGAGTACCAATCCTTCAACTTGTATGTCTGCCAGCTGAGCTGGTTATACAATACGAAGTAGTTGTCAGGCCATTTCAGACGGTTTCCGAGTCCTGCAGAGAATCCGTACACCTCGAACTGCTTGTCATTGTTCAGGATGTTCCACATGAGGTAGGAGTTCGTCTGACGGCTGTAATAAGCTGACAGGCTCAATGACGTAGGCTTCTTGCCGAACAGCCATGGCTCCACGAAACTTGCGGAAAGCGATGAATAATATGTACCGCTGGTCTGGAATCTGAACGAAAGGTTCTGTGCATCTCCAAGCGGAACAGGTCTCCATGCGCTCTTGTCGAACATACGTCTGGTGGAGAAGTTGTTGAAGCTTACACCCACGGTGGCGACGAATGTACGTCCTCCCCATCCTCCGGAGAGTTCCAGCTGGCTGGAAGGCTTCTCGGTAACATTGTAGACAATATCGACGGTGCTGTTCAGCTGGTCCGGAATGATGGAATAGCCCTTCGCCGGATCGGTTATCGCCTCAGGGTCGAACTGACCTAGAGATGCGATTTCTCGTATGGACCTCTCGAAGTCGCTCTGGCTGAACAGATAACCAGGTCTCGTGAACACCTGACGGCGCACGACGCGCTCGTTGGTAAGGTCGTTGCCGTTGATTATGATATTGTTCAATGTCGCCTGCTTGCCCTCGGCAATTCTCATTTCCACGTCCACGGAATCACCGACCACGTTCAGCTCGACCGGCTGGACATTGAAGAAGAGGTATCCGTTGTCGCGGTAAAGCTTGGAAACGTCAATGTCTCCCTGCTTTCCGCCGCCCTGAAGACGTTTCTCCATCGTAACCACGTCATAGACGTCACCCTTCTGAATCTGGAGTATGGAGTTCAATGCCTCTGAAGTATAGACGGAGTTTCCGGTCCAGGTAATGTTCCTGAAATAGTACTTGTCACCCTCGTCGAACACGAAATCAATTCCGAGCCTGCCCGGTTTCACGGTGTAGATGGAATCACGGAGAAGTCGGGCATCCCTGTAGCCCGCCTCGTTGAAGGCGCTGATGAGGGATTTCTTGTCATTCTTGTACTCCTTGTCATTGAACTTCTTGCTGCTGAAGAAGTTATAGAACTTTGCAGACTTGGTCTTCTTCATCGACTTGGCGAGCTTATAGTCGCTCACATGGTCATTGCCGATGAAATTGATGGTCTTGATCTTGATTCTCGGGCCGCGGTCCACGTCATAATTCACGCGGATGGCATTGCCGATGATGGTATCTTTCTGGACACGAGGCTCCACCCTGACGTCGAGGAAGCCCTTGTCCTTGTAGTATCGCTTGATGATGTCGATGGAGGTCTTCGCCACGTAGTCGGAATACTCGCCTCCCCGTTTGAAGTTCAGACGCTCCTGAAGATCTTTCTTTTCACCGCTCTTCACTCCGGTAAACGTCCATCTGGTGACTCTCGGACGCTCTTTCACGACCAGTCTCAGGAAGATGGTATCTTTCGATGCCGAAAGCGAATCGGCATAGACGGCCACATCCTGGAAATAGCGCTGCATCCACAGACGGTTCACGATGGACGAGATGTCCTCACCGGGAATCGTAACCTCCATTCCCTTTCTGAGACCTGTCTGCTGCAATATCTTGTCATTGTGGAAGCCCTTGTTTCCCTCAACGGAAATGCCGCCCACAATATATTTGCGGGGATTATTGTAATCTACCTCTATCGAACTGCTTTTCTGCTGCCCGAATGCCACGGTCTGCATAAGGAGGAGCACAGCCAGGCAGAATATCCGATTAAAAATCTTCATTCTTTTCTAAGAAAGTGTTTTTATATAAAATATCTCACAAATATACGGCAATTATTTCACTTTTCCATAACGGCGGTCGCGGGATGCAAATTCGGCCAATGCCGCGGTGAAATCTTCCTTGCCGAATTCCGGCCACATCTTCTTGACGAACAGGAGTTCCGAGTATGCTCCCTGCCACAGGAGATAGTTGCTGATACGCTCTTCGCCGGAGGTACGGATTATCAGGTCAGGATCAGGAATTCCGTCGGTGACCAGATATTTGGAAAAGGCCGACATGTCAGTGATTTTGTCAATGTCTTCGCCGGAATGCTCTGCCGCAAACTTCTTCGCAGCCTGGAAAATATCCCACTTGCCGCTGTAGCTCACGAAAAGAATCAGGTCCAATGCAGTATTCTCCCTGGTCCTTTCTTCCAGAGCAGCAATCCCCTGCTGAAGAGCCTCAGGCAGACGCGCAAGATTTCCGAGAACACGGAAACGCACTCCGTTCTTCATGAGCATCTCCACCTCCGATGCGATGGAATCCATCATCAGATGCATGAGGAAGTCGACTTCCTCCTTAGGTCTGCCCCAGTTTTCTTCGGAAAAAGCATAGAGAGACAGGTACTTCACACCTGCCTCGGCAGCAGCTTCCGCCACGACACGCACCGTCTCCACGCCTTTTTTATGGCCGAAGATACGTTCATGCCCCTGTTCACGTGCCCACCTTCCGTTCCCATCCATTATAATGGATACATGGACGGGGATTCTGTTCTCATTTTCCATCTGGTATTCTTGATTTCAGTCGCTGTAATTCCTGATGTCCTCGCCCCAGAACAATTTGCTCATAAGAGCCTTCACGAAGTTCGAATTCCGGAGCCGGATACGTTTTAGCGAAAATTGTGCCATAGAGACATGAAGCTCCACGGACCCGTCGATACGCATTGTCCTGTTGTCCAGGGTGAGGACGGCAGATTCGTCGCGGGATATGATGGAGATGCCGATACGGCTCGTTTCCGGGACCACGAGCGGACGCACATTCAGGTTATGCGGAGCAATCGGCGCAATTATCAGGACCTTGGAGTCCGGGGTACAGATCGGGCCGCCTACGCTCAATGAATACGCGGTGGATCCCGAACTGGTCGCAACCAGCAGTCCGTCAGCCCAATACGCCGGCAAAGCATTGCCGTCGAGGGTGACTTTCACGCCCAACATCGCCGCGCCGTCCCTGTGCACCGCGATTTCGTTCAATGCGAACGGCCAATACTCCCCGTCAGGGCGGAGTTCTCCTCCAGAGGCCGAGACCGAAAGCATGGTCCGGTTTTCCAGCTCGTAACCGCCGTTCAACAGGGCATTTGCGACATCTTGCGGACGGTTCTCCGACAGAAAGCCGAGTCGTCCGAGATTGACACCGAGAATCGGGACTCCGGAATCTGCGACCAGTTGGGATGCCGACAGGAAGGTCCCGTCTCCGCCGACGCTCAGGACAGCATCCGTGCCATCCTGCAGATTATCATTCGAATCAATCTCATACATAACCGCGCCGGCCCCCTCCAGTTTACTCTTCATTTTCAGGAAACCGGGGTCCGCGGACAATGCCTTATTCTTTAAATATACACCGAGAAGCATTTTCAATGCGGGATTTTATCGTGGGATGCCAAAATTAGCACTTTCTTTACAATATTTGCATAATAATAATTATTTTTGTCAAGATTTGAGGAATCAAGCTATGACAAGGCTAAGTGTAAACATCAACAAAATCGCGACGCTCCGCAATGCCAGGGGCGGAAATCTGCCGGACGTGGAAAAAGCGGCCTGCGACTGCGAAAGATTCGGTGCAGAAGGGATTACCGTCCATCCGAGACCGGATGAAAGACATATAAGATATAGTGACGTAAGGGAGATCAAGCCTCTCATCAATGTCGAATTCAACATTGAAGGAAATCCGATACCTAAATTCATTGACCTGGTAAAGGAGGTAGGGCCTGCGCAGGTGACGCTGGTGCCGGACGCCGAAAATGCGATAACCTCGAATGCTGGCTGGAACACATTGGAACACAAGGACTTCCTGACGGACATTTGCCGCGAATTCAAGAACGCCGGCATCAGAACGTCGATTTTCATTGACCCGGATCCGGCCATGGCCGAAGGTGCTGCCGCCTGCGGCGCCGACAGGGTGGAACTTTATACGGAGGCTTATGCGTCGCAGTATGCAGCCGGCAAGGAACGGGCGATCGAGCCTTATCTGCGCACTGCCGAGAGGGCGAGGGATTGCGGTCTGGACATCAATGCGGGCCATGATCTGAACCTCGTGAACCTGGAATATTTCATCAGGACGATTCCTTGGACAGCGGAGGTTTCCATCGGGCATGCCATCATCTGCGACGCATTGTACATGGGACTGGAGAAAACAATTCAGGCATATCTGTCGAAGATTAAAATATTTTAGTAACTTTGCGACATTGTGCCCATTAAAAAGGACGACGCATAATTAAGGAAAAATAATACAAATTAAAATAAAGATGAAAAACACACCATTGATTATCAGCATCATAGCTCTTGTTGGCGTGATTGCACTCGGAGTAATGTCGCTTACAGGCAAAAAGGCTGACACCGCCGGCGCTGAAGGAACAGAGGCTGCCGCAACAGCAGAGAAAGGCGCTATCGTCTATTTCAACATTGACCGCGTCCTTTCAGAGTACGACATGGCGAACGACCTGAGGTCCGTAGTCGAGTCCAAGGCGCAGGGCATCCAGGAAGAAATGAACAGAAGGGGCAACAGCCTCCAGAAGGACGTAAATGCTTTCCAGGAGAAGATCAACAAGGGTCTCCTTACCCGTTCAACCGCTGAAATCCAGGGCCAGAATCTCGAGAAGAGGAGAAACGATTTCAATGAATTCGCTAATCAGAAGAATCAGGAAATCGCTGAGGAGCAGCAGGTTATGATGAACAATATCGGCGACGCCATCAAGCAGTTCCTCGACAAATATACAGTAGAGAAGCATTATTCAATGGTAATCGCCACATCCGGTGACATTCTTCCTTCACCTGTAGCTGCTGCCGACAGTTCTCTCGATGTTACTGACGACATCATCACCAGACTGAACGATGAATACGTCAAGAACAAATCGAAGAATTCTTCAAAGTAGAAACCAAATAACTGAAGTGTGAGAATCGCAGTATTATCCTGCTTCTATCCTTTCAGGGGAGGTATTGCCCAGTTCAACGCAGCTTTGTACGCAGAACTGGGCAAAACTGATATTGTCGGGGCGTTCAATTTCAGCCGGCAGTATCCGAATTTCCTTTTCCCGGGAAAAACACAGTATGTAACCCCTGACGATGAGGCGATGCCGGTGGAAAGTACGGCTATACTGGACACGGCGAATCCTTTTTCGTGGATAAAGGCAGCCAAGAAAATCAGGGAATGGAAACCGGATGTCCTCATAATGAGATATTGGATGTCCTATTTCGCGCCTTCGCTCGGATTCGTGGCAAGACATGCCGGCAAAGGATGCAAAGTCATCGGAATACTGGACAATGTCGTACCTCACGAGCAGCGGTTCTTCGACACTCCTTTCACGAAATATTTCCTGGGAGGATGTGACGGTTTCGTCACTATGTGCGATGCCGTCACGGAGGACCTCCTGAGATTGAAAGCGGATGCCAGATACATCATGCGCCAGCATCCGCTTTACTCGCATTTCGGAGAAAAATTGAGCAGAAGGATGGCGGAAGAGGCTCTCGGGCTGAAACCGGGGATGAAGAACATCCTGTTTTTCGGTCTGATAAGGCAGTACAAGGGCCTGGACATCCTTCTGGAGGCATTTGCAGGGCTCGATGACAGCTACCAGCTGATTATTGCAGGTGAGCCTTACGGGTCTTTCGAGCCATACCAGAAAATCATTGACGCGATACCGGGCAAGGACCGGATCCATATCTTCCCCAAGTATATAAAGGACTCCGAGGTCAAGGATTATTTTTCCGCAGCTGACGTGACGGTGCTGCCGTACAGGAGCGCTACGCAGAGCGGAATCAGTTCGGTGTCATACCATTTCGAGGTACCGATGATTGTCACCGATGTGGGTGGATTGAAAAGCACTATCGGGGATACGGGCACGGGAATTGTCGCCGAGAAGGCCGAGCCCGACTGTATCAGAAAAGAAATCGAAAGATATTTCGCAGAGCCGGCCACAAGGCAGGACTGCATCGAGCGCATACAAAAAGAGAAACGCAGACTTTCCTGGTCGGCATTCTGCACAGACCTGAGAACGTTTGCAGAAAAGTTGTAAAGACGATGATGAGAACGATTATTCCAGCTATTTGCACATGTGTAGCCATTCTTGGAATCATTTCCGGAACGGCTGAGGCTCAAACATATATACCGACTCCTGTAACAGTATCGAAGGATAAGGTGAAGGGCAGCGACGGCAAGGTGTATTGGTCACATGTAGTGCTGGAAAAACAGACATTGTTCTCCATCGCGAAAGCCTACGGGGTCAAGACTGACGACATCCTGAAGGCGAATCCGAATCTGGACTTGGGCCACGAGGGACTGAAGAAGAATTCCATCCTTCTGATTCCGGTGGTGGAGGCTGCTGCCGAGGCTGTCAAGGAAGAGCCGGAGCAGAAAAAACCTGAGAAAACAGCGGACAAGAAAAAGAATGACAGCTACACCATCCATGTGACCAAGTGGTATGAGGATATCGGCGACATCGCCTACAAGTATTCCATCCCGAAAGAGGTCCTGATGAAGTACAACGGGCTGACCAGCGAAAAGCTGAAGAACAGGCAGAAGCTGCGCATCCCGTCGCCGGAGGTGGTCAAGGTTATGGGCGCCGAGAAGGAAAGCGCCGCCAAGACAGAGCATAAGACATTGACGGACAATGTTTCTGTCAATGACGTGAAGCAGACGGAGGTGCAGGAAGAGGAAACGGAGAGCCCGTACATGCGTTCAAAGGTGAATGCCCTGCTCATGCTTCCGATGAATGCGTCGTCCTCCCCTAGCGAAAGCAACATGGATTTCTACAGCGGCGTCCTCATGGCTGTAAGAGATCTTGGGAAACAGGGCATCAGCACTGACTTGAGTGTCTACGACGTAGCGGGAAGTGCAATGCCGATAACCACGGAGCGCCTGAAAGCCAGCGACTTCTGCATTGGCCCTGTAAACAAGGACGGCATAAGCAGGGTACTGGAGCTCGCGCCGGAGGACACTTATATCATTTCTCCTCTCGACCACAGGACTTCCGGTCTAGTGGCAGACCACAAGAACATGATACAGGCTCCGACTTCGCAGCAGGTGCAGTACGCCGATCTTCTGGATTGGATAAGAAAAGAGAAGGTTTCCGGTGACCATGTCATTGTGATAAGCGAGAGCGGCGTGACCGGGCCGATGACCCATGCGATAGAGAATTCCGGCATCCCGCACACGAATTATTCCTACGCGATTCTACAGGGAAGAAACGTGGCCAATGCATTGACCTCGATCATGACTTCGACCGGCACCAACCGTGTGATCATCAATTCCGAAAGCGAGGCGTTCGTGAATGACGCTGTCCGGAACCTGGACATGCTGGTGTACAGAAAATTCAACGTCATTCTCTACAGCCCGTCGAAAATCCGTTCTTTCGAGACTATTGACGTGGACAATCTCCACAACCTGAAGACCCGCGTTTCCACGGCGTACTACATTGATTATGAGAGTCCTGCAGTAAGGAGATTCCTCCTGGAATACAGGGCATTGTACAACACCGAGCCGACGCAGTTCTCGTTCCAGGGCTATGACCTCGCGTATTTCTTCATTTACATGAAAACGAAGTTCGGCAAGTCCTGGATGGAAAAGGTGGCGCGTCTAGGAAACAGCGCCATGATGCAGACCGATTTCTTGTTCAGGGAGTCCTCTGACGGAGGTTACATCAACGAAGGCGTGCGCCGCATCGTCTACGGGCCGGATTACTCGGTCCGGATCGTGAGGGAGTAGGACGATACAGCGCGCGTGACGCATAAGTCTCTATCTCATAACTAATTAGCCATTTTCAGAGTTATTGTTTTGCCGACTCTGAAAATGGAGAATTACTTAATAATCAATGGTTTACACTCCACAGCCAACGCGCCCTGGCGGGGGTGGTGCCGCCACATGGCCTTCCAACACGCTTTACTATATCCACTATTTCCCGACAAACTGTCAAAACAGTCACGACGTGCGCAGAAAACGTTTTAACACGCACAACGAAACAGGTCGTCCCAGACTTTTCCATGTACAAAACAAGCCCCGGCGGGGCTTCTCCGCCACATGGACTTTCCACGATGTTTTTTCCGGCGGCATTCCCGATTGTTCATTCCAGATGAACTCTCCAGATATCCCTTCCATGACACGTGTTTCCGTGTGCTCAATTTCTGAACAAGTTGGCATGTCGATATTTGGTTAAGTAGCGATGTGTCAATGTGTTACGAAAGTGGATCCATGCCAAGTCTCATGAAAAAACATGGGACTTGGCACGACTATTAATCTTAAAAATCAACTATAACAGATTGATAATCAGTAAGTAATACGAAAAATATGAGTATTGGTCTCATGCCAACTTGTTCAGTGCAGGGCAACGTAAGCACGGCACGACGACCCTCACGGAACTCAGGCGTCGGGACGCAGTTGGAACACAGTTGGAAGGCAGACGGAAGGCAATCTGGGCGCAGGCGGGACGCGGCCACGCCTCGGATTTTAGAGACATTGATTATCAATTAGTTATAAAAAGCAGTGTGGAAACGCAGCCAAAAAATGTCGGCGTTTCCACACTGTCGTTAAAAACACGTCTGATTATCAACTGGTTACCATATTAGTCCGTGGCCGCGTCCCGCCAGTAGCGCTCTATCTCCTCAAGAGATTTGCCCGTAGTCTTAGGGACCAATTCCCACATGATGAACAGGTATGGAACACACATCAGGGCGAAGAGAAAGAAGGTGCCGGCTGGAGCAAAAGGCGGAACATTGTTCGGATACATTTCCGTACAAATCATTCCGCCCTGGTAACAGGCCAGCGGAGGGTCTTCTTGAGGGTGAGCGGCAGGGTTGTGACAATGGTGGAGGCGTCACGGTTCAGCTGGAGGGTGTATGTGCCCTCCTGGCTCACGAATGCAGAGAGGGATTCGTCAAAGGATGCCAGGTCGTAGGCTGAGAAGGTGAGCTCGAGGGTTGCCGAAGAGCCGGGAGAAAGCACAGGGGTCTTGGCAAAGGCCTTTAGCTCCCGCACAGGCTTGTACAGCTCCGATTCCGGGGCGGAGGCATAGAGCTGCACCACATCCCTGCCAGGGCGGTCACCCGTGTTGGTCACCCTGAGGGTCACGCGAAAGTCATTGCCCTTGCGGGTGAGGGCTGCATCAGACCACTCGAAAGAAGTGTAACTCAGGCCGAAGCCGAAAGGGAAGGATATCTTTTCAGGGGCTTTGGTGCAGAAATAGCGGTAGCCGACATCCACTCCCTCAAGGTATTCCGTCCAGCCAAGATTGCGGATTTTCCTCTCTGGTGCATCATATTCCCAGTCACTCCTTTTTGAGGTGTAGTCAAAAGGATAGTTCTCGGAAGAAAGGTGGTCACGGTAATCCAGAGGGAAGGTCATAGGGAGTCTTCCCGAAGGGTTCACCTGAGCGGAAAGGACTGCCGCAGTGGCATTTCCAAGTTCCTGACCCGGGAGCCAGTTCACGAGGATTGCATCGGGAAGGTCCTTCCAGGACGCCGTCTCGACCACTCCGCAGACATTCAGCACCACGACAACCTTTCTGCCGCGTGAATGGAAGGCGGCACAGGTCCTGCGCAGAAGGTCCAGTTCATCTTCGTGAAGGTAGAAATCCCTGGTGTAGCGGTCATTGTACTCCCCGCTCAGACGGCCGAAAGAGATGACTGCAATGTCGCTGTCAGCCGCACGCATCCCCAGAAATGCATCGCTGAGGAAAGCCTCGGCAGGGAAGGTTCTGTCACCAAGATGCTTGCGGGAATTTTCCTCTCCGAGCAAAGCCTCGGAATAGTCCATATACCTTCTGTAAACCGCATCAGTCTTCGGATTCAGGATGAAGCCGGCATTCCGCAGGCCTTCGTCCAGATTCACCTTGTAGGACGAGTTCACGAAACCCGCACCGATTCCGGCCACGATTCCGTCGTAAGCGTTCACTCCCAGAAGGGAGACATTGGCACCCTCAGCCAGAGGCAATGCCCCGTCTTCATTTTTCAGAAGGACAATGCCGTCTGAGGCAGCTGAAGCACTGACCCTGGCATTCTGCTCAAGTGAAGGGGCATCCGAATAGGCATATTTCCTGAAATGAGGGGTCTTGAGCACATATTCCAGCACCCTGCCGGCACAAATGTCAAGGTCCTCCACGGCAAGCGCCCCCGAGCGGACCGCAGCAATGATTTCATCCACCTGAGCCTGTTCTCCCGGCATCAGAAGGTCATTTCCGGCGTGAATCTGTGCAGGGGTGTCCCTCTTGCCGAACCAGTCTGAGACCACAATGCCCCTGTAGCCCCAGTCCTTTCGAAGAACATCCGTCAGAAGGAAGCGGCTTTCCATCGAATAGGTGCCGTTGACACGGTTGTAGGAAGACATCACGCTCCACGGATTCCCCTCCTTGACCGCAATCTCGAAACTCTTGAGGTAAATCTCCCTCAGAGCCCTCTGAGGCACGACGGCATTGTTCTGAATACGGCAGGATTCCTGGTTGTTCGCCGCGAAATGCTTTGCGGAGGTCCCCACGCCACAGGACTGTATGCCCCGGATCATTGCCGCAGCACATTTCCCGCTGAGTACCGGGTCTTCGGAATAGTACTCGAAGTTTCTGCCGCACATGGGATTGCGGTGAATGTTCAGCCCCGGGCCGAGGATGACGTCACAGCCATACTCCAGGACTTCATTCCCGATTGCCCTGCCGCAAGCCTCAATCAATTCTGAATCCCAGGTAGCCGCCAACATCGTCCCCACTGGAAAGGCTGTGCACCAGTATGTCCTGTCATCATCTTTCCTGAGAGGGTCAATGCGCAGTCCGGCAGGGCCGTCAGCCATCACGGTGTGAGGTATTCCGTACTTGTCGAAAGCTTCCGTGATTCCCGCTGCACCGGCAACCATCGCGAAGGTCTTCCCTCCGACAGTCCCGTCACCGGCATATCCGGCAGACCAGGTTCCGCAGACAAGCGCAGCCTTTTCCTCAAGGCTCATAGCCTTCACTATGTTTTTCACGGGGTCTTTACCCAGACGAGGCGTCTTCTGCGCGTGGGAAGGTACGACATTGAGCGACAGTGCCGCGAATGCGGCAAGTAGTATTTTATATCCTTTCATATACGGTATATTTTATTATCAAAATTCAGAAACCCTGTAGGTGAGATATGTTATTTCCGTAGAGTCGACGGCGCTTATGCTGAAATCGGGACTTTCTTCAAGGAAATATGTACTCAGGTGGATGGATGTCGGGCCGTCGCTGGTGAAATCGGAGTCGATGTGACTGCCCATCCTCACGTGAATGGTTCCCTTGAAGGCGATTCTCAGGCTGGCTCCCGAAAGGAAAAGTTCCGGCAGGCGTTTCTTTTTGATTTTCAATGGTTCACCGGGGGCCAGGGAAACATTTTTTTCAAGAGAAATGTTGCAGAGATTGCCGTGGCGTATTTCATTGATGTCCCAACCGGAAGCGGAGAAATCGAAGCCGAGGGAAAACAGGCGGGCGGAGGTCTCCGGGGATTCGTAGCAACCTGCAAAACCGACATAACAGCCGAGGGAATGTGCTCCGGCAGCAATCTGCCTCAACTGTTCGTCAGAAAATGCGCTGACATTTCCCATACAGTACATATACGGTGCTCCCACATACCGGCATTGCTCCACCACTTCCCCAACGGTGGGAAAGGACTTGTACTCCATTATCATTCCCTTGTGCCCGAGGTTTCTGCGACCGCCGTAGAGGATGTAGTCGTCGCCCATAATGCTGCGGATTATTTCCAGGGAGGTTTCATCCACATACTGAATCAAAGGTGCAACCCCACAACTGCGACATTCGAGGAGAAATTCTTCGAGGGATGTGATCGGGGTGCGGTATTGCGGATCTGAGGAACGGTAGCGGTACTTTGTGCGCAGGGTGTCGAAAGGAGTCTGGCTGATGACCACCTCGGGAGCGAAATTGCCTTCAAGGTCTTCGACCTGGTAGCCTAGCATACCCCTGTAGCCGTGAATGACAAGGTACTTGCCGGGGGTAGCCGTAGGGTGGAGATTCGCCTCGACATAACGGAAGCCCAGCCGGGCGGCGATTCTGACGTCAAAGACGCTCTGACAGGGAATCAGAGGGTTGCTGTCCTTGTAGATCGTGCCGATGAAAAGATGGCTGTAATAGGGGTGGCCAAAGCGGAAGAGCGGGTCAGTCCAACGGCTGGAGAACCCGTCTGGCGTGGACGGCTGAACAACGGATGTCCCCGGAAAAAGAACCAGGGACAACAGCAGCAGAGCGCACAGGCGGAGTCGCGGGAACGGGAGCATAGAGTCAAAGAATGTCCGGTTCTTCCCAGATTCTGTCCTCAGTGCATCTGACAATCAGGCTGAGAGGGCCGCAGGCAACACGGAAATCACCTTTCTCAAGACGCCATCTGCCGTCCTGGCCCACAAAGGCAAGGTCGGAGGCTTTGACGCTGAGAGTAACCTTCTGAGTTTGCCCCGGTTCGACGGCAACCTTGTCGAATGCCCTGAGACGACGCACGTCAGGGACCTCGCTCGCGTACATATCACTTGTGAAAAGCAGCACTGCCTCCTTCCCGGCACGGTTTCCGACATTTTTCACATCGACCGTGAATGTCAGGACATCATCCGATGAGAACTCCGTCCTGTCGCAACAGAGGGATGAATATTCAAATGAAGTGTAGCTCAATCCCTCGCCGAACTGCCACTGGGAATCCATCTTCGCGTCATAGTTGTACTCCCCTTCCATAGTAGCCACATTCTCGGAGACCTTGTAGTCGTACGGAGCATATCCGGCCGTGTACTTCGGCCAGGTGAAAGGAAGTTTTCCGCTGAAGTTCACATCTCCGGCGACAAGGGAAGCGAAAGCATCTCCGCCATAATTTCCCGGGAGCATCAATGCCACAACCGCGTCGGAAAGCGGCTCAATTTCACGGATGACCCGCGGACGGCCTCCACTGTAAGCCAGTACAACAGGTTTTCCGGTGCGTGAAAGCACCCTGACCAGTTCCTGCTGGTTCGCAGAGAGGTTCAGGTCCTTCCAGTTTCCTGGTGTCTCGCAGTAACTTCTTTCTCCAACGCAGGCAACAATGACATCCGCTCCGGAAGCAGCCCTGAGCAGGGTCTTGAAATCAGGCTCGCCTTCTTCGTACCAGTTGTCCCCCTTTTCAGGAGCATACTCCAGGCCCGGGCACCAGGTCACCTGACCGGGGAAACGACCGGAAAGAGCCTCGTAAATCGTGTTGTAATCCTTTGAGTGGGCATCAGATGCATCTCCCTGCCAGGTGTAGGACCAGCCACCGTTCAGACAGCGCATAGAGTTGGCATTCGGGCCGCAGACAAGGATTCTTTCAGTGCCCTTCAGAGGCAGCACACCGTTGTTCTTCAGCAGGACCTCGCTCTCAAGAGCTGCTGCAAGGGCATTGGATGAGAATGCCTCACAAGCGAAGTCAGTGTAGCAGTCAGTGTCCCATACCGGATTCTCGAAAAGACCCAGTCGCATTTTCAGCCTCAGAACGCGACGCACTGCATCATCGATTCTGTCCATACCCACTGCCCCCTCTTCAACAAGTTCCTTCAGGTCGATGCAGAATTTCCAGGTTGAAGGTACCATTGCCATATCGATGCCGGCATTGATTGCCAGCCTGACGGCATCCTTCTCGCTTGTGGCAATTCTGTCGCGGTAGTAGAGATTGTTGATGTCATTCCAGTCCGTCACTATCAGCCCGTCCCAGGCAAGATTTTCCTTCAGCCAGACTGTCAGGAGCTTGTGGTTGGCATGGAAAGGTACTCCGTTGTTGGAGGAGGAGTTCACCATCAGGGAAAGGGCTCCGTTTCTGATGCATTGTTTGAAAGGTTCGAAATATTTTTCCCTGAGTTCGGCATCACTGACCTTCGAAGGGGTCCTGTCCTGTCCGGACACAGGGACTCCATAGGCCATATAATGCTTGATGCAGGCCGCTATGTGGTTGCCGTCCACATTGCCGGGGTCATCTCCCTGAAGTCCGTGCACCGTCGCCTTTGCAAGTTCGGCGTTGAGATAGGTATCCTCTCCGAAACTCTCCCACATCCTGGGCCAGAGAGGTTCGCGGCCAAGGTCCATCACCGGAGAGAAAGTCCAGGGTATCAAAGCGGCTCGGGTCTCGTAGGCCGTAACCCGGCCCATATCCTCGGCATATCCTCTGCTGAAAGTCGCCGCAAGATTGATTTCCTGAGGGAAAAAGGTTGCTCCCGCTATGTAGGAGGCACCGTGAATCTGGTCCAGACCGTAGAGGCACGGAATCCCGATTTCCTTCAGGGATTTTTCCTGGATTTCGGAGATGATGCGGACATATTTTTCCTTCCGGGGCGCGCTGTTGCCGATGACATTGAGAATTGAGCCGACCTTGTATTTTCCGAAGACGGTGTCCATCAGTTCGGGCACAAGGTGTTCCCTTTCCTCGTCCATTATCACCCCGATTGTCAGCTGTGTCATCTGACCAATCTTCTCCTCGAGGGTCATCTTCCCTAAAATTGCTTCAATTCTTTTCTCCACTGCACTGTCACAGGGGAGAGCCGGTTCAACGGCAGTGCCGCAACCTGAAATTGTTCCGAGCGTCACTCCGGCCACGGCAATAGTTTTCAATCTGTTCATTGTAATAATCAATTATTCAACAACAAGGTTGTCAATGTTTCCTTTGATGACGACGGAGGAATCCGGGCTTGCAAAAAGAGCTTTGCCGTTCCTCTTCAAATGACTGAGTTTCAACCCGTCAATCCTGTTGTGGAAAGTCCTGGCTTCAAAAACCGAAGCGGCAGTTCCGTCATCATCGATGCAAATATAGGAAAGTTCCACATCAGACATCACACAACCCGGAACAGAATTTTCATCCTGTGCAATCACGATTGCCCTCGAACAGGGTCTGAGATGGTCGAAATAAAGGTTTTCCGCCACTATGGACTGCATCTGCGGTGGTCTGCCTTCCTTCCATTCCGGAGATTTGATCTGATGGATGGCGAAAGCACCGCGGACATCGTCCTTCTGTGCAATTGTGTTGTGTTCCAGGAATATGCAGGAAGACACCGTGCAATTCCTGATTGCTCCGGATGAAACCGCTTCATTTCCAGCCTCGGGGCCAATCACCACACCCCTGGCAAAATCAGCCCAAATGAGGCAGCCTTCAATCCGTATGTTTTCAAGGTCGGACATAGGCTTTGCATTGTGCCTGACCTTCAGGGTAATGCAGTCATCATAGCAGCGCAGGAAGCAGTCTTTCAGGAGCACGTCCCGGGAGCAGACCACATCGATCCCGTCTCCGTTCAGAATCCAGTTGACCAGGTTGATATTCTCGATTCTGACATCGGACATATTGTAAACGGAAATCGTCCAGCTAGGGGAATCTATAATGGTAACATCCTCTATGACAAGATTCCTCCTTCCCGGACTGCGGTCCTTGTTGCACTCAATCAGTAGTTCGCCGCTGGCCCACTGGGTACCTGTGTGAGGGAGTTCCGCTCCGGTGATGATGCCGTGGCCTGCGATTCTGCAGTCGCTGCCCTGAATCTCGACAGCAGCATAAAGTACTGCACCATAGTCCACATACAGGGTTTGTCCCTGCTTGAGAACCACCTTCCCTTCGCGATGTTCACCAGGGCCGTAGTAAATCACGGAAGGGTCATCCAAAGAAGGTTTCTCCCTGTCGGGGATGTTGCAAATCAGGAATAGGTTCGTTGCACGGTCGTCGTCAAATTCGACCGAAATCTTTCTGTGGGAATATTCATCAACCAAAAATTCAACCGTGTGGTTGTCAACTACTTCCGTAACAATACCGTAATGAGTTGGCCTGATGCGAACATCTGAAAAGGCATCCCTGCGCCTGACCCTGACTCTGAGAGGAAAGTCCCCGGGACATTCCACAAGGGCTATGGACATCGTGTCTCTTAGGGCCTTGGAATTGTTCCAGTCATTCCAGATTTCCGGGTGATGAGCCGCAGAATCGGAACTCAGGGCTTTATATACCGTTACGGGCACAAAGCCGTCTCCGCGGTCAACTTCGACGACATAGTCGGTCCCACGGCCGGAGGCTGCGGACAAAGCTAAGGGCAGAAGCAGGAGAAGGGTCAGAATCTTCCTCATAGGTTTTTCCAATGATCCGGTTCTACATAAGGGAAATATTCAACCATGGAAGAATCCGTCCCCACGAAAAGGGAGTCCACACCCAGAGGAGTGCCTGATTCAAAACGGGAGGCTTTCACAAGAACGGGCTCAGTCACCTTGAAAGGCTTCTCGTAGAGAGGAGAGGAAGAGCAAGGAGTGCTTCCGTCGGCTGTGTAACGGATTTCCGACGGATATTTTTCACATTCCAGGCTGACCAGGACGCTTCCCGATGATGCCACGGAACTGATGTCAATCCTGTCTGAGAGAGGATAGCAGTTCAGACCCATTGAACGGAGAGAGACAACGTGAGCATTCATCCTGCGTTTGAATGAGTCCCAGTCACGCAGATGTGACGGTGTCCAGCCAAGTTCCGCAACTGCAAGAAGACGAGGAAAGACCATATATTCCAGATGCTGACAGTCATCGATGAACTCGCTCCAGGCACAACCCTGGACTCCAAGAAGATTGCCGGCAGCCTCCTCTGAGCAAATCCATTCGATTTCCCTGTCGATTTTCTGCCCCAGAATGAGTTCCTCATTGAAAAGAGCCTTCTGAGGGGTGTCGGCAAGAGGTTCCATAAGGTAGACCTTTCTGACTGGAGAATATCCTACCATTGCCCGGGGCTGGGTCTGGGGAGTGTCCTGATACCAGTCGAAATAGAGGGCTGCCCCTGGGGTGAATATTACCTTCTGGCCCTTGTTCGCTGCCTGTGAGACATATTCCTGACCACGGTAGGAGTAAACCACCGATTCAGGATAGAGTTCGTTTTTGCTGATTTCGTCCCAGCCGCACATTATCTTTCCCTTCGAGTGGAGATAGTCCTCAATCCTGTCAACCATATAGCACTGGAGTTCATCGTAGTCCGGGATGCCCTCCCGTTCCATCAGGGCACGGCATTTCGGGCAGAGAGGCCATTCCTTCTTGCGGGCCTCGTCTCCTCCGATGTGGATGTAGTCAGAAGGAAAGACCTCCATTATCTCGTCAAGGACATTTTCAAAGAATTCGTAGGTCTGCGGATTTCCGGCACAGAATTCACCGCTTGTGTAGGCCCTACCCTTGCAGCACAACTCCGGATGGGAGATGAAAACTGCATCGGAATGTGCCGGGAATTCGATTTCGGGGATCACCTCGATGTGGTTCGCAGCGGCATATTCTACTATTTCCCGGAGTTCATCCTTGGTGTAATAACCGCCATAGGCATTCGGAGTACCCTCGTCAAGATAATGTCTGTCCTGCTTGTCCCACCACTCGATCCAACTTTTCTGCGTGCGGAAGGAACCTTTGGCTGTAAGCTCAGGGTAACGGTCGAGTTTCACTCTCCATCCACCGTTGTCTGTCAGATGAAGGTGAAAGTAATTCATCTTGTAGCGGGCCATCTGGTCCAGCAGAAGGAAAATTTCCTCCTTAGGAAAAAAATGTCTCGAAACATCCAGATGGAATCCCCGGTAAGGAAAGCGGGGAACATCTTCAATCCTGACACAAGGCAGACCCTTGTCCGTCAGTATCTGCAGCAGGGTCTGGACAGCGTAGAAAGCTCCGTCCTCATCTGAACAGTTCACAGTGATTTTCCGTCTTCCGACAGTCAGCCTGTAGCCCTCGGCTGGGATTGACTTGTCATCTACAAAGTTGACACAGGCCATCGGATTCGCACGGAAATCAGCGCTGTCCGTGCGGAACCATCCGCCGGATAGCGAGATTGCGCCCGGCTGCGGGACAATTGACAGGTCCTCCGGACTGGGAGAAGAGCAGCAGACGGCGCAAAGGTAGGCCGCCGCGGCCATCATCAACTTTTTCATATTGTTTAATATTCAATTTCTATATTATCACCGCTGACCAGCCATTGGGAAGTGTTCTGAATCAACATCCCATTGTAGGTTACATTCTTGATTTCCAATCCTTTGATTGTGTTTCCATTCGAGACTACCGTAGAGATTCCGCACCCTGTGTCCGAAAGGATGGATATGTTCGAAAACTTCACCCTTTTCATCAGGCAGCCTCCCTGCGATGGTTTCTGCCAGACTGAAACAGGCCGGCCGTTCGGACGGATGTTGTCAATGACGATGTCCTGGAAGCTGATGTCTGAAATAGTGCCGGATGTGGTACCGCCCGAAGGATACTGGCTGATGCACAGACCTCCACGGTCGTCATTGGAGTAATTGCTGTTTTTTGTCGGATAATCAAGCACGGTGCAGTTCGAAACAAGCACATCGTGGATGCATCCGGTCTGTGTTGAGCCGCTTTCCGGACCAACGACGATGCCACCGGCAAAGTCAGCCCAGATGAGGTTGTCCTGAATGGTGATGTTTTTGGTGTCATCAAGGGAAAGATGATTGACCTTCAGGGTAATGCAGTCATCATAAGTCCTGATGAAGCAGCCACGGATTACGGCGTCGCTGACGGAGCACAAATCGATTCCGTCCCCGTTCAGAATCCAGCAGATTATGTTCGTGTTCTCGATTCGGACATTGTCAGTGCGGTAAATCGAAAAAGTCCAGCTTGGAGAATCAACGACGGTTATGCCCTCTACCGTGAAACCGTTGCGGGTGCCGGTTTTTGTAGCATTGGTTTCAATCAACTGGTAGCCGCTGGCATATCTGTCTCCAGTGTGGGGGAGACGTGCTCCTGAGAGCACTCCCCTGCCCTTGATGGCCGTGTTGTCACCGACCGAATTGATTTTGGCATAGACGACGGCACCCTCGTCTATGTAAAGTGTCTGGTTGTCCCTCAGGGTAATCCACTGCGGATTCCACACTCCGGGACCGTAGTAGATGACATTTGAAGGGAGATTTTCGGGGTCAGGTCTGTCCGGATCCGGTTTCTCGGGCAGGACCATCAGATTGTGGAAACGGTCCCCGTCATATTCAATGGAGAACTTCCTGGCCTGCCAGGAAGGTATGGTGAGTTCGATCGTGTTGGCATCCACGGCCACCGGAACGATTCCCGAGAGGGTCGGGCGCACTTTCACGCTTGAGTAGGATCCGCTGAGTTTCTTCACCCTGATTGTCACGGGAGAATCAAAATCTGCGGTAAAATTCACGAAACTGGCAGTGTCGCGCAGTCTCTTGGAGTTGTCCCAGTCATTCCAGATCTGGGTGTGATGGTTCGGAGCATCCGACACAAGGGCATCGTGCACAAAGGCCTCCTTCCACTGTCCGTCGCCCTGAAGAACGCTCACGCTGTAATGAATATTCTTTTTGAGGACTTCCTTCAGCCGGACCGTCTTTCCCCAGACTTCAGGCTGTGCAGAGTCTGCGGAAGACATTTTCACCCAGCAGGCGAGAAGTCCGTCAGTCTCGAATCTGGAGAAATCCAGTTCAAGGGAGAGACTGCATCCCATGACAAGAGGTTTGGTGAGGGATATGTCAATCCTGTCGGTTTCCAGGCCGTCAATCTTCAGGTCCACCGGCAGAATCCAGTCACCATCCCCACACATCGGCATCAGGAAAGACCCTGTCTCAGGCGTTTCTCCTGTCACCTCAAAGGTCTTCGACCAGCCACCGTCCTTTGCCGAAGTAATCCATCCCGGCAGGGAAATCCTGTCCGCAAGGCCTGAGATTGTCGTCCTGGCAGAAACCAGAGTCTGAGGAGCTCCCGTGACAGTCATAGTGAACGACGGGGTAAAAAGAGTCAGAGGCACCGCCGAAGCATCGGCTTGAGAAGACTTTCCGTCCCAATGCCACAGCCCCGGCAAATCCGAGGCCGTGTCCTTGGGATAGAAAAAGTAGGATGACAGAGGAAGTCCCTCCGTCCTTGCCCCTATGACAAATTTTTCCATCCTGTCTGAAGCGATGACATTCATCCTCTCCCCGGGAGTGAGCACCGTGGCTGGTCGTTTGGAAGATCCCTCGGCCACATCCACGCAGTCTTCACCCTTGAAAGAATAGACTATGCAGTCCCAGTCCTCCATCTCCTGAGGCATTCCTTCGACCGAAACCTCGAAAGAACCGTCAGGAAACTCTGAAGAGGGAACTTCAGACCGCCTGCAGGCGGCAAGAGAAAGTCCTGCCGCTGCAAGCATAAGAAAATATCTGCCTGTTCGAAGCATAATGGTTCAGAAATTATTTCGCATCGAATGCAATGACATATTTGGCCATCTGACCTTCCTGTCCGGCTACTACAGCACCGTCGATGACGATTGTAGGCTGGAATGAATCTGCCTGATAGTTGTCACCACCGACATAGTAAACATCGGTCCAGCCGAGGTCTGCAAGAACGTATGCTCCCTGCATAATGGTCATATACTTACCGTTGATGGTTGCAAGGCCAAGTTTGTTGTCGATTGTGCGGCCGATGTAGCAGCGTGACCTTGTGCCATTGAAGCCCTGTCCGAGGACCTCGGTGTCACCGTCGTTTGCCATAGCGTCTGCAAAGCGGACCTTGTAGCCGTCGACAACGAGGGCAGGGTTGAAGTATGCGGCGCCTGTAACGGCCCAGTCCTCACCTTCAACCTTGAAGTCATCCCTGAAAGGAGCGTATGACGTGTCATCAAGTTTGGTTTTGTAGTCGAAACCGAAGTCGGAAGCCTTCCTGAAGTCACCAAGGACGTGGAAGATGTCTGCACTAGGGTCAGGGGTAATTCGCTTCAGGCCCATCTTGCCATTTGAGTCAAAGCCGAAGCAAAGACCGTGGGACGTTCCCTTGGCCTTCACGCCTGTCCACCAGGAAGCGGATGCCTTGGATACGATCCGTCCATCGGATTTCACCCAGCAGGTCCAGGCAGCAGGACAGCCGCTCATTGTAATCAGGGAATTTACACTTTCAGCTGATTTTCCGGAAGAAACGGCAGTCGCGTCGGAGATGATCTTGCCCTTGTAGTCACGCTCGTTGAAAGTAACGATAGTGAAATCGCAGGTAGTCATATCAACCATTGCCTTGCTGGCATCATAGTCTCCCAGAAGGCCCATTTTTGCAATCTGGTCCTCATAACCGGAGTTGTCCCACCAAGCCTGTGTCTCGCCTCCGGTGTTAGGTGCAGGTACCTGTTTCTTCAGAGCTTTGGAATTGAGGACTGTCAAAGAAGGAATCTTTGCCCTCTGTGCATCGGTGGTAGTCTCCTCGAAGCCCCAGGCTTTCGGATCTCCAAGAACGGCGGAATAGTCAATGCTGACAGGGAATTTCTTTGTTGTGGTGCCAACAGTGATGGTAATTTCTGCAGGACCTTCTGAAAGGTCAACGGTTGGATTTTCCACCTTGGCTCCCTCCATCAATGCCCCTTCACCGAAGACAAGGGTAACCTTGCTGCGGTCCATTCCGGCTGCGTAAGTGATGACGAATGCCTTTGTAGCCACATTGTAAATCACAGCATATCCGCCTTCAACTGACACTTTTGAACCGTCAGCCACAGGAAGGGCATTTGAAGTGATGGTCACGACATACTGAACTTTCTTCCCATTAGGGTCGGTGAAGTAGATGTTCGGGTCGGTGCTTACATCATAGTTGCCCGGATCCGCAGGGAAAACGAGTTTCCATCCGTCATTCACCTTGAGGATGAGCTTTGCTGCAGAGAAGTTCTCGGCAGTAGTGAATCTGAAGGAAATGGTGTTGTCAACGACAACGCCTTCAACTGTCTCTCCGTCAACTTCAAGGGAAATTGCATCGAAAGGTTTGTCAGAATAGACAGGACCTTCAGGAGTTTTTTCTGTACAGGAAGCGAGCATTCCAAGCGTAATCACGCAAAGAGCGCTCAGGAACAAATTTTTGAGTTTCATAAAAGTGTTGTTAATGTTGTGTCTGTAAAATTGCCCTACCATCCGGGATTGACCTGGAGATTGGAGTTTTTGTATCTTTCGTAATCGGAATAAGGGTAGAGATAGTACTTGTCATCCCATTTCCTTGTCTGAACAAGGTTCTTTGTGTAAGCCACTGTCCCGCTCGCCTCATCCTTCACGAGAGAAAGACCGTAGATTTGGGTATCCCCGCACTGGAGTTTCCATCTTCTTGTGTCCCAGAAACGATGATTCTCAAAGGCGAACTCGACGCGGTTTTCTTTCTGAACGGTCTTCAGGAAATCAGTCGTCGCACCCACCTGACCGACACCTGCCCTTGCACGGACGGCATTCAGGGCTTCCAGCGGAGACATAGTGTAGTTTACCTGTCCCAGACTTCCCTTGAAAGAGGCATCACCTGTCGCAAGGTAAAGGGCCTCGGCGTAAATCAGGTACATTTCCGCAAATCGGATGATGGGATAGATGTGAGGGTATGAAATCGAATTTCCAGTCACGAACGAGGTCTCCTCTATGAGGTTCTTGCGCAGGTAGTAGGAAGTCGGGGTCGCACCTTGCTTCGGAAGTGCGTTCTGTCCGCCCTCCCACATTTCCAGAGGTTTACCCTTGAACATCGAGCCGTTAACATAGAAAGTCTCTGCAAAACGCGGGTCTCTCTTTGACGGGTCGAGGGCGATGGCACGGTGGGCAGGATTGTCCCAGTCGAAAGGAGTACCGTCCAGCAGGTCGAATGCCTCGGCAAGGTTCTGCGACGGGCAAGATCCTGAATTTCCGCCCTCCACTCCCATTGGGAAATTGGAACTTTCAAGACCGTTGCTTGCAGAACGGATGATTCCGAATATGTAACCCTTTGCATTGAAGTTATTGATCTTCTGTTCTTTGACAAGGGAATACCAACCACTGTCAATGACCTCTTTGGCTGCCGCCGCAGCTTTTTCATAGCGGGTTTTGTCTCCGGTCGGATTGTGAAGCGGACTGGCATCGTAGAGAAGTACCCTCGCCTTGAAGGCCATTGCCGCTCCCCTTGTGATTCTGTTTGTCCTTCCGGTGACAAATTCCGCATAGCTCACCGGGAGTTTCGGTGTAATCTCATCCAGTTCTCCTACAATCCACTCTGTCACAGTGTGAAAATCCGAAGGAACCATTTCATTGACCTTTGCCGGGTCGGCGCTATGATCCATCAGGACGATGTCACCGTAGCGTCGCATCAGTTCAAAATGGTACCAGGCACGCAGGAAACGGACTTCGTAGGGATAGTTTTTCAACTGCTGCATCCTGTCCTTGTAATCTTCCAGGTACTGCGTCTGAGGGAAATCGTCAGGTGCATTCTCAAGGAAATAGTTGGCCTGTGCTATGCCTGCATAGTAATGAGAGAAGCAGTCGTTGATTGTGTTGCGGGGACTCCAGGTCCCGTCATAATAGGTTTTGATTCCATTGCTTTCCCACGCATACACAGCATCGTCGGTGGCGCTGCTCTGGGTTGTCCACAGCCATTCGGTGTCAGCATCAAGATAGCTGTAAACGTGGGAGCAGACTTTCTTCACGTTTTCAAAACAACTGAACTGATAGTCGGTGGTCTGGTAGGTATTTTCCGTTTGTTCGAGGAAATCGCAGGAACCCAGGCCGGCAATCAGGGCTGCCGAAAGAGCCATATATTTCATTATATTGTTCATATGACGAGAATTAGAATGTAAATTTCAGTCCTAAGGAGAATGACCTCACGGAAGGATAACCAAGGGATATGGACTCAGGGTCGAAAATCTTGATTCTGTCAACAGAGAAGAGATTCAGTCCCCGGAAGAAAATGGAAATCTCACGGAATTTCGCCCTCATCAATGCCTCCGACTGGAATCCGTAGTAAACATAGACCGAGCGGAGCTTGAACCAGTCGGACTTTTCAACCCAGAAATCACTTCCTCCCTGGAAGTTGTTCCCGTTGCTCAGGGTGGTCAGACGCGGATAGCGGGCATTCTGGTTTTCCGGTGTCCAGCGGTTGTTGTAATAGTGCATCGAGATGTTCTTGTCATCATTGTAGAGCGGCCAGTAAATTGACCCGGTTGTGAGCTGGACATACTGGTTGATGCGTCCGTCGAAAGTGGCCTCGAAACCCAGACCCTTCCATTTGAATCCCAACTGGATACCGTAAACGGCTGAAGGAAGAGTGTGGTATTGATCCATATACTGCTTGTCATTCACGTCAATCACGCCATCCCCGCTGATGTCCTTGTAGCGGATGTCTCCCGGTTTCACTCCTTTTCCGTCGAGGGTGCTGTGAGGGTATTTCGGAAGCAGATTGCCCTTGGAATCGAAATCGGAAGTGCTGTAGAGGCCGTCGCTGGTATAGAGGGTCAAGGCCGTGATGGAGTGACCGGTCCGGTACATATAGGAGTAAGGATGGTATTCCTCACCCATTTCAAGAATCTTGTCCTTAGTGTAGGAAATGCAGCCTCCTATGTGCCAGGAGAAATCTCCGACCGTCTGGCTCCAGCTTGCGGAAAGTTCGCCTCCCCAGTTCAGGGTCTCTCCGTTGAAAATGTACGGCGAGCCGAGGCCGAGCAATGAGGAATATACTCCGGAGGATGACACCTTCAGATGTTTCCTGTGGTTGCGGAAGACATCAATGCCTACCTCAAGACCTCCGAAGGCCCGAAGATCGATTCCCACATTGGCCTTGAAGTCCGTTTCCGGGAGAGCCCCATAAGAAGGGTAGGAGCCCTGCATCATTCCGGATTCGGACGAGCCGACCATTGAAACAAATCCACTGCCACCGCCGTTGTTCGGAGTGTCCAGACCGTAACCCAGCCTTGCATCGTAACCGGTGATTCCATAGCTTGCGCGAAGCTTCAGAAGGTCGAGTCCGGAAGCATCCTTGAGGAAAGACTCGTTCGAGATGATCCAGGCTGCGGAAACGGCAGGATAGAAACGATATTTCTTTCCTTTCTCGAGGAAAGCACTGCCTGAGCAGGTCGCCACTACATCCACGAGATATCTGTGGTCGTAGTCATATCCTGCCCTGAGGATGAAATCATTGTAGGAAAACACATTGCACTTTCCCCTATTCTTCCATCTGTCCATCGACCAGATGAAGGAAGCCTTCACGCCATTCTTGCCGAAGGTCCTGTCGTAGTCAGCCATTGCCGTTACGGAGAAATTGTTGTTGACATTGCTTCCGCCTGCAAGAGCAGATGAGAAGGACAGGTCGGTGTCATTGCCGTATTCGGACCAGTTGAGTTTCTGAACGTCTCCATTATCGTCCCGGCCGTAGGACATCATTGCATACTTGTAGGTCTTTGACCTGTTGTCATTGATCACCGCACTGTTGTCGAATGCGCCCTTGAGTGTCAGGGAGAGTCCCTGTGTCAGCATCGACAGGTCCTGGATGATCGAGATATCAGCAAGAAGGGTTCTCTGGAGAGAAACCGAATATCCACTCTGGGTGTAGGTCGAAAGAGGATTCGCAAAGAGTTCCGACCGTGCCCAGAGACCGTCCTCGGACTTGAGAGGGAAAGCGATTGCCGGAGTGGTGTAGATTCCCGAGACATAGGTTCCCGCGTAAGGCTGCTGTGTCTGAGAGAGACGACCCATCATATTGATCCTGATTCGGGTGGTCCTTGTCATTTCCGCTTCAAGGTTGGTCCTGAGTTTGAGACAGGAATTCTGGAACTGGGTGCTGTAGCCGTCATTCATCCTTGTGTTGTTGAACAGGCCGTCGTAGCCGTTGTAGTTGGCGAGCACATAGTAGCGGAATCGTTTCTCCTTTCCCTCCAGGGAAACGTTCAGGTCGTGGACGAATGCCGTCTTCCTGAGAACTTCCTTCTGCCAGTCCACCGAAGGGAAGAGGGAACTGCCCTGTGCGATTCCCTTAAGGTCGGCAGCCGTGTATCTCGGCTGAAGGCCGTCATTGGCAAGTGCCTCATTAACTGCATCGGCATAGGTAAGGCCGTCCGCCATCTGAGGCATTGCAAACGGGGTCTGGACGCCGAAACTGTATTCGGCATTGATTCTCATTCCCGGAGTATGTCCCCTCTTGGTCGTGATGACAATCACTCCGTCCGCTCCCCTGTTTCCGTAGATTGCGATTGCGGCGGCATCCTTGAGAACCGTGATGTTCTCTACCTCTTCTGCTCCGATGAACGCCGGAGATCTCTCGACACCGTCAACTATGTACATCACATTGTTGCCCGAGAAGGAGCCCCTTCCCCTGACAAACATTGCCGGTCCGTTGTCCGGAAGATTTCCTCCGCTTGTCACATTCACTCCGGGAAGCATTCCGGCTATGCTTGCAAGTGCCTGTCTTCCACGGACAATCTGAAGGGCCTGTACCCCTATGCTGGAAGCGCTGACTGTTGAAAGGTCCGTGCTGACAGACTTGTCGTAACCCAGGAAAAGGACGGTGTCCCTGATCGGGTTTATTTCTCGTGCAAAGGAGAGTGAGGCTGACAGCAACAGGAGAGCCAGGGTAATGAATATCTGCTTTTTCATCATTTCAATATTTTCAAGTTACTACCATCCCGGGTTCTGGACCAGTCCATATCCCTTGTTGATCTCATCGGACGGGAACGCGCTCAGGAACCATTTCGGGCTGAATTTATCCTGCCAGATTCTGCCCTGGTCCATCTTTGACGGGTCTGAATAGGTGAGAACAAGGTTGCCCTCCTCGAAAGAGCCACTCTTGCGGGTTATCTGGATTCCGTAGAGAATCTTGCGCATCAGGTCCTCCCTCTTCCAAAAAGCGATGTCGAACCAGCGGACTTCTTCGAAACAGAACTCCCTCGCCCTTTCATCTAAAATCTCCTCGCGAAGGTATTTGTCACCTTGGAGGCTGCATTCAGGATAGTCCGGAAGGGCTTGCCCCGAATGAAGCTTGGCGGCATTCGGAAGGGTCATTTCCGGAAGGCCCACCCTTGTGCGGGTCTTGTTGAGCCAGGAAAGGGCTTCCTGGGAACGGCCAAGCTCGTTCAGAGCCTCAGCGTACATCAGATAGAGTTCAGGAAGACGGATATAGGCCGAATTGGTGGCCTTGTTGAGGAACTCGTCATTGTAATCCCAAAGGAACTTCCTGATAATAAAGCCCGTGGCACATTTCGGATTGGCTGAACTTCCGTGTTCCAGACCGTCAATCCAGGTCTCGGCACAACGTGTCCTGTAACGGTCACCGGCTATCAGCACCGTCTCGTAAAGACGAGGGTCCTTCCCCGTGAAAGGATTGTTGTAAACCGTTCCGTCGTGACCGTGGTCGGAAAGCCATTTTCTGTAATCGGAAGGTGTGCCGTCGGCAGCGGTAAACATATCCACGAAATTCAGGGTCACGCAGCCTCCGCCATATCCCCTTCCTGCCTGTCCCTGGTCGGTCAGACCGAAATAAAACCTGTGATAGGTGTTGGAGTAGGTCGGTATGGCCCTACCGGTGTGGATGATGATTTCCGGGGATTCCCTATCAGCGTAGCAGGTGCTGAAAGCCTGACGGTAGCCCTCGGCGTCATTTGTCTGAGGCATCACCATCCTGTAGGCATCACCGTTTTCCGTGTTCTTCTTGAAGAAATCCTCACAGGCATCAGCCACGGCCTGCCAGTTCTCCTGCTTGTAGGAACCGAGCCAGGTCATCAGTCCGGGATCCTCCTTTACGGAAGCTCTGTTGGCTGCCGTAGGTTCCTGTGCCTGAAGGTAAGGAGTCGATGCATTGAACAGCGGACGGGCCGCAAGTTGAAGCACCCTTGCCTTCAGTGCGAGTGCTCCTGCAGCGGTCATTCTTCCGTTGTCCGCATCTGCGACAGTCCACGGAAGCTCTTTCGCTGCCTGCTCGCACATATTCACAATAAAATCCACACACTGTCTCACCGTCTTGCGGGAATAGTCCGCAGTCATTTCATTTTCCGGGGTGGCATAGTCATCCAGAATCGGCACTCCTCCGAAATGACGGAGCATCTCGTGCATCTGAAGGGCTATGATCATCCTTGCCTCACCTTTGCGAACTTTTTTCTCCTCATCAGTCATATCGGGGACCCTGTCCACATTGTTGATGAAAATCCACGCGCGCCTGATTCCTGTCCAGGCGCCTTCCTGATCCGGAAGGAAGCCGAACTTGCCACTTCCTTCATTCTCCGCCTCGGCATTGTAGGTGCCTGCATAGTAGGTCTTGATAACACCTCCCCAGGTACAGTGGCTCTGCATCAGGTCAGTCATTGTATCAAGATTGTCCCAGCCAATCTTGTTCCCTCCGTTCTGAAACTCGTAACTTCCGTTGTTGGAATGGACTGTCAGACAGGTACGGAGCGAGGCGTATGCACCGATGAGTTCTCTCTCGGCATACAACTTCGACGAAAAGATCTGCTCAAGGGTCATATCCGCTCCAGGCGCCTTCTCGAGAAAGTCGTTGCCGAATTTGAGGTCGCTGCAGGAAGAAGCGGCAAAGAGCGCGGCAGCAGCCATTATATTTGTAAATATCTTTTTCATCATCAGAACGTTATATTAATGCCGAAGTTGAAAATCCTGTTGTTTGGATAGGTGTAGGTCCCGTCTCCGGTGCTGCCTTCGGGGTCAATGTCATACTGCTCGAGTTCAGAGAACAGGGTCAGAAGGTTGTAACCGCTCAGGAAGACTTTGAAAGATGAGATTCCGGCTTTCCCGAGGGCCTTGTCCTTGAATGTGTAGGCGACCTCGGCCGTCTTGAGCCTCAGATAGGAACCGTCCATCAGCCAGAGGTCGGAATCTCTGGTGTACTGGGTCTTGTTCACGAATGTAAGTCTCGGGAAACGGGCATTGTCCATATTCTCCTCGGTCCACCTGCCGTCAGCCAGATAGGTCAGAAGGCTTCGGGAGTTCTGGGTTCCGAAAGGAGTGCGGTACTCGCCCGAAAGCACCCTCGATGCGTGCAGGGCCCCGGTCCACTGCATAGAAACCGACAATCCCTTCCAGCTGAGTCCCGCCACAAGACCGAAGACATAGTCAGGACGGGCGGAGTAACCGTAAAAGGTACAGTCGTTCCCGTCAATCTTCCCGTCATTGTTCAAATCCTTGAACAGAGGGTCACCCGGTTTGTTTGTTCCGGGCTGCTCCGGAAGAAGGTACCTGCCTTCGTCGTCTTTAAGCAGATTTCCGTCGGAGTCGAAATCGGACGGACGGTAGAACCTGTCGAACACAAGACCGTAGCTCTGTCCGGTAGGGCGTCCCGTCTGGGCCATATACCACTCGTTCGGAGTCACCTCATCCATAAAGATGATCTTGTTTTTGGAATATGACATATTCGCAGTTATCCAGTAGCCTACCTTGCGACTCGGGCGCGTGTCCCTCCATCCCAGAGAGAGTTCATATCCCCAGTTGTCCACGATTCCCAGGTTCATAAGAGGGAGCTTGTAGTCTGTCACCGACGGGGATGTCCTCCTTTTGGAGAGAATGTCCTTACGGTGTTCAAAGAAGAGATCACCGTTGAAAGACAGGCGGTTGTCAAACATTTTCAAATCGATTCCGTAATTCTGCTTGTAGGCCTTCTCCCAGGTCACGTCCTCATTGCCCTGGCGGCTCTCGACCGCATCCCGCAGCATCCCGATGGTCGGATTGATGCCGAACTGCCAACTGCCATAGGCTCCATCACCGACAGCACTGTGGTTGCCGTTCCAGCCTCCAAGGTAGAGGAAACGCTCTCCGGAATATTTGTCATTGCCGACAACTCCGTACGAAGCCCTGATTTTCAGGAAATCAATCACCTTGGCCTTGCTCATCCATTTCTCGGAAGAAACCACCCATCCGGCCGAAACGGAAGGGAAGAAACCGTAACGCTTGCCGGGAAGGAAGTTCTCGGAACCGTTGTAGCCGGCATTGAGGTCAAGCAAATATTTCTGTTTGTAGGAATATGTGGCCCTCCAGACATATCCCACATATCCGGTCGGTATGTCGGAATATGAGGAAGGATAATATTTCTTGCTCTGGTTGTAGAGGAAGAGACCCGAGACAGCGTGGTCTCCGAAAGTGCGGTTGTAATTGATTGATCCCTCGAGATACCAGTCCCTGGCACGGCCGGAAGAAGTCTCGGAATAGGAAAGAGGCTCATTGAGGTTGCTGATGCCCTCGGTCCGGTAAACGATAGTGTTGTCAAAACGAGGGTCGGAAATATCCATTCCAGGCTGTGTGACTGAGCCCTTGTAAATCGGAATCCAAGTACTGTCGGTACCCGTCGGAGAACGGAGGATTGTCACGCTGTGGGTAGTGTTGTAGGCTCCCTTGACCTGTGCGCTCAAGCCCTTTGTGACAAAATCGAGATTCTGCTCGATAGCCAGGTCGAGATTCAGGACATTCTGGTTAGTGGTGTAAAGACCCCAGTTGTAGTAATAGTCGTAAGGAGACTTGGTTTCTCCGATCGGGATGTAGGGATTGAAGCCGTTCTGGATGAGTTTCCCGTCCACGAAACCCGGACTCGAGAATGGTACGCACCACATCACGGTCCTCCAGAGGTCCTCGTTCTGCGGTTCCTTGCGGCTGCCAAGACGGCCTCCGATGTTGAGTTTGAGCAAGGTCGTCTTCGTGAGGTTCACATCCACATTGGTCCTGTAGTTGAACCTGTCGTAGCGGAAGTTCGAATTGAAGGTCTCATAATTCTGCTTCAGGACACCGTCCTGGTGCAGATAGCCCAATGAAACAAAGTAGCGGAATCTTTTCCCGCCACCGGACAGGGTGACATTATGCTGTGTCTGCCAGGAGAAATCCTTGAAGATTTCCTTCTGCCAGTTGACATTCGGGAACATTATCGGCTCGTCGCCCTGGCGGAATCTCTCGGTCACATAGTCGGAGAAGATGAGGTTCTTGTCGGAGACTCCGTCGGATTTCTGGGCTTCAGTGAAGAGGGTGGCGTAGGTGTAACTGTCAACACAGGTAAGTTTGCGCAGCGCCTGGGTCAGACCGAACTGGCTGGAAACCGAAATGCTCATCTCGTCCTCGGCACCGCGCCTTGTGGTCACGAGGATGACTCCATTGGCGCCACGAACTCCGAACACTGCCGTCGAAGAGGCATCTTTCAGAACTGTGATACTCTCGATTTCATTCGGGTCCATCTGGAAAAACGACCTCTCGACTCCGTCCACCAGAATGAGAGGGCTGGAAGCCGTGTTGGACAGCGAACCGGTTCCACGCACGAAAATCTGAGGGTCATCCGCACCCGGCTGTCCGGAAGTCTGGACGGTGGAAATTCCGGTGACGGCTCCGGCAAGAGCGCTTGCTGCACTTCCCGCTGGAGATTTCAGAAGTTCGCTCGTGCTGATTGAAGTGATGGCTCCGGTGATGGAGAGCTTACTCTGTTTTCCGTAGGCGATGACCTGAACTTCATCAAGAGTCTGTAAATCCGGCACGAGAGCAATTTTGCCCATCGATGCGGCAGCCTTTACTTCAAGGGTCTCGTAACCCATCAGGGAAATCTCAAGAACTGAACCGGCAGGTACCTTGAGGCTGAACCGGCCGTCTAAATCAGTGATGACGTGGTCTGTTGAAGACTTGGCTTTCAGAAGCACGACCGCACCGATGAGAGGCTCCCCTGTAGAGGAATCCACGACCGTTCCGGTTGCCGTCACGGTCTGGGCGGCTGCATTGAAAGAGCCGAAGAAAATGACAAGCGCTGAAATAAGAATCAGCAGCAAGCCTTTGCAAAATCCGTTTGACATTAGCCTTGTTATTAACTTAGGTTTCGACAAATTTAAATCAGCAACAGGCTATGCAAGGTCGAAAATTGTTCACAAAAACTCCACTTGTCAGAGAACCTGCCCTCGAATGCTGTCCAGATAGGCTTTCGGCGTCATCCCATACTTCTTCTTGAAGCAGGCGGAGAAATATTTCGGGTCGTTGAATCCGACTGAAAAAGCAATGTCGGAAATCCTCACGTCATCCTTGTTTTCGGTCAATGCCTTGTAGGCGACGGTCATCCTGACATTGTTGATGAATGCTCCCGGCGACATCCCTGTAAGGACCTTGAGTTTCTCCGTCAGGACAGTCTTGGATGTTCCCATTGAAGAGACGAACTCCGGAAGGTCGAAATCACAGTCCTTGTAGTGGGCATTTACGCAGTCAATGGCTCTTCTCAGGAAAGTCTCATCCATTGAAGTGTACTCCATATTGTCCACATCCAGGACAATCTGCTTCCGGAAGTCAGCCCCCTTCCGTTCAATCTTCCTCAGACACTCGACAATCTGGGCATAGAGAAGTTTCATCGAGAACGGCTTGCAGACATACCCGTCGGTTCCAGCCTGCCAGCCTTCAATCTGGCTTTCCTCGGCACTTTTTGCGGTCAGAAGGATGACAGGGATGTGACAGTATTCAAACCTGGACTTGATTGTCCTGCACAGTTCCAGTCCGTCCATCTGAGGCATCATCACGTCGGATACGACGAGCGAGACATCCGAATGTTCCAGGATTTCCAGAGCTTCCTTCCCGTCCCCTGCCGTCAGCACATTGAAATGCTCCGCAAGCATACTCTTCACCAGATAGCAGAGTTCCTGATTGTCATCCACAAAAAGAATGGTGTAGTCATTCGACAGTCCCTCGGGACGCTCCAGAACCACTGTCGCAGTATTCAGGACAGGACAACTGTCCTGGGAGGTGTCCTTTCCGATTTCATCCTCCTCAAAGGCCTCCTCCGAGATCGGCAGCCGGACAGAGAAGACATTGCCTTGCTCCGGACTGCTTGACACAGTGATTTCACCTTTGTGAAGAGTGACAAGGTCCTTGACCAGAGACAATCCTATGCCTGTTCCGATGGTGTTGTGCTTTCTGTAGTCACCTTCGTAGAATCTCTTGAAAAGCCCCTTGATGGTCTTCTCGGACATAATATCCCCCGTGTTCACCACGTCAATCATCACCATCCCGGCGGCCAGGGATGAAACCTTCACGCTTATGTCCCCGCCCTTCGGAGTGTATTTCGCGGCATTTGAAAGCAGGTTGTACACTATTTTGTCAACCTTGTCCGTGTCATACCAGCCCTCGATCTGGTCCGGGGAACTCGTGAAGGAAAGGTTTTGGGCCTTGCCGGCAATCAGAGGGCTGAAAGCCTCCACACAAGAAGATATGAACTTCGTGAGATTTCCCCTGGAGACGGACAGTTTCAGATTCCCGCTCTCGACTTTTCTGAACTCGAGCATCTGCTGAAGGAGTCTGGTCAGCCTGGTTGTGTTGACAGACAGGACTTTGGGCAGGTCCGGATTCCATTTTCCGCCTGTCAGGCTCTCCACCGATGCATTGATGATGCTAAGAGGGGTCATCAGTTCGTGGGTGACATTGGTGTAGAACTGGAGTTTCAGGTGATTGAGTTCCTCAGCCTTCTGTTTCTCCATCCTGCTGAGCCTCACAAGTTCACGCGCCTTGATGCGGTCATAGGTGTATCTCCAGATTCCGTAGGCCAGAGCAGCAAAGACTAGCAGATATGCCATAATAGCCCAGGATGACAGGAGAGGATGGCGCAACACCTTGATTCTCAGGATGCGCTCGTGGGTCTTGTCCCTTCCGAGGGTCTTCAGGCGGAAGACATAGTTCCCCGGCGGTACGTTTTCATAACTTGCAGTGTGTCTCCCCTCGGCATCAATCACCTCTTTCCGGTCATACCCTTCGAGGATGTAGGAATATATGTCCTGCTCTCCGGCGCCCTTGTTCAGAAGGGCGAAACTTATTGAAAACGAATGCACCGTGTGGTCTATCCTGACCAGGTCGGCATAGTTGATATCCTTTTCGCAGACTTTTCTGCGCTGTTTTGGGGACATCGACCTCAAAGAAGTCTCTCCGAGACGGAAGTCAGTCAGGCAGAGATTCTCCCTCACGGGGAAAGACGGGGTCTGGCTGCGCAGCGGGAAATAGACGATTCCCTTGGAAGAACCGGCGGCAACCGTCCCGTCAGGCAGATTCACAAGAGTGCTGGCATTGAATGACATCGAAGCATCGTGATCCGAGAGTGAAATATAGTCCACGTCTCCGATTCTGTCACCTTCGGAGTATGTGAAGGAGACAGCGGCATCGGAAGTGGTCACCCACAGTCGGGAAGTGATGTCTGAGGATATTCCTGTAATACCTTTATTATATAGGGCGGAGATATTGTTGATCTGACTGAACTCCCCTTTCTTCCTGTCGTAGAGATACAGCCCGTCAAAAGAGGACCCTGCCCAGACATTCGAGGCCGGATCCACGAAAAGACAGGAAACATTGTCAGACTCTCCAAGGGACCATCTGACCAGACTGCCGTCGGAAGGGGAAAGACGATACACTCCGTTGTAGTTGGTAGCAATCCAGACTGAGCCGTCACGAGCCGACTTGAGGTCGGTCACAATCACATCCGAAAGAGGGTCCAGGGCAGCATCCGGCAGATAATCCGCAATTGAAAAAACCTTGTTCCCGGGTGTCATCACGAAAACGCCGTTCCTCGTTCCGATCCAGAGGTTCGATGCATTGTCTTCAGCGATTGCAGTCACTCCCAGATGAGAAAAATCGGGATATTCCTCAGAAATAACCCTCCGGGCACCGCTTCGGGAGGACGGGTCCAGAAGCCATAGCCCCTGACTGTAAGTCCCGAAACAGATTTCCGAAGTACTGCGTCTGCGCGATATTACATCAACGGCCGAAGTGTAGGGGAAATCTCTGAAAGCCGGATATTTCTCGTAAGAGAGGAAACTGCCGTCAAAGGGGTCGTAAAGCACCATTCCGAAACCTGTAATTCCAAGCCAGAGACGACCGTCAGGCATAGGAAATATACTGCGTACTGAATTGGTCCTGAGAGACTTCCTGATGTTTTCAAGGGCATCAGTCCTGAAGTCGGCATCGGGATTTTCCACCTTGAAGACCCCTCCGCAGAACATACTCAGCCAGATATTCCCGTCGTCTGTCCTGAGGATAGAGCTTACCTCATTGTAAGGCAGGTCGTGACCGGGTTCTCCCGGAGCGTAGTTGACGAAAGAGAGAGGATCCGAAATGTCTTCGAGAATGCTCAGGCCGCTTCTTGAAGCCACCATCAGTCTCCCCTCGGAATCCTGTCCGATGTCGTAGATCACATCATCCAGAAGGGATCCGGCCTCCGGCGTGTTGGAATAGACGGTGCAGGATAGATTCCCGGGGGCGTGGGGAGCATCAATCCGGAGCAGTCCCTTTCCCCAAGTGCCGACCCAGAGGCGGCCTTTGAGGTCCTTGTAGGCCACATTCGACCAGTAAAGACGATCTTCTGAATATTTACGGAATGAGAATGTCTTCGTGTCATATCTGTAAAGCCCGTGCTCACAGCAGCACACCCAGAGATATCCCTCCGCATCCTCGCAGATTGAGGACACCCATTCAATGGGATTGCCATCCATCAGGATTGGGGTGAATTCACCTGTGGAAGCCTCGATGTGCCACAGTCCGGAACTTCCCCCTACCCATACATCCCTCCCGTTGGAGCAGCGAATGTCCGAGGCATTGAGCGTTCCCATCCGTGGGTCTGGTCCTGCAAAGGAAATCTGACCATTGTTCTTGTCCAGGGTGTAAACGCCTTTTTCCGATGCAATCCAGAGCTTGTTCCCCTCCGACTCGCAAACCACGTTTATGTGGCAGTCAAACTTCTCCCCATCCGATTCATTCATTCCAAACACCACCGTCGAAGACCCGTCATACCTGACAAGGCCGCTGTAGGTCGGAATCCAGACATATCCTTCACTGTCACTAAACAGCACCCTTACCGCATTGGTAGGCAAGAGCTTGGATGGAATACTCCGGAAAGAAAGGACCTCGGAGGAGAAGGCATTGATGCAAGGCAGGACAGTCAGTGCCACAGTCAGCAGGGCACGCAGGAGATTCATTGCAGATATCCGTTTCATAAGCAGAGGAAGCGTGTTTCTATAAAAATATTCCGGTTTTGGTCGGCTAAGGTAGAAAATTTTCCGAAATATCTCCTTTTGTTCCGTGAGCCAAATGGAAACACAGCATAATTCAGTATTTTTGTCAATCTGAATAATTCATCTCTTATGAAACATATAAAATTGATAACCGTCATCCTTCTCATCCTGTTCTCCCTAATTTCCAAGGGAGAGGACAGAATCGGAGTACTTCAAATCAACGTCTGGCAGGAAGGTACGTGCGTCCCGGGAGGATTTGACGCCCTTGTGGACAACATCATCGAAAGCGGGGCCGATGTGGTCTTTATGCAGGAAATAAGGAATTACGGAGGCCGGAGGTTCATTCCTCGACTGATTGAGGCTCTCGCCCTGAGGGGCGTGACATTCTACGGAGAGGACACCACCTGTGACAGCGGAGTCATCAGCAGGTTTCCACTCGCGCAGGACGGGAGGAAATGGGAAGGCTGCGGGTCCGTCCAGAGAGTCAGAATCAATGCCGGAGGGCATCCGGTGGCACTATATGCCGCTCATCTGGACTATACGAACTATGCCTGCTACTATCCGAGGGGGTACGACGGGAACACCTGGAAGAAGATACCTGCTCCCGAAACCTCAGTGGAGAAGATTCTGGAAATGAACCGGGCTTCCGGGAGGGACGACACCATCAGGGATTTCATCAGGCTCAGCAGAGCCGACATCGACGAGGGCATCGACGTGATTCTGGCAGGGGATTTCAACGAGCCGTCACATCTGGACTGGACCACGCAGACAGCCTCCCTTTGGGACCACAATGGAGCAGTCATCCCTTGGGATTGCTCCACAATGCTTTACGAAGGCGGTTTTGAGGATTCCTTCCGGGTGGTGAATCCTGACCCTGTGTCCTCCCCGGGCTTCACCTTCCCGAGCGACAACTCCGACTGTAACCCTATGAAACTGACCTGGGCCTCTGAAAGCGACGAGAGGGACAGAATCGATTTCATCTATTACTACGGGGAAGGGTCCCTCAAACCTGTGGACAGCAAGGTATTCGGACCTGCAGGTTCGATTGTCCGGGGAAAAAGGACCGTGGAGGAGAATCCTTCTGACATCATCCCCGTGACAGGCAAGTGGCCGACGGACCACAAGGCAGTCCTCACCACATTCGAGTTCGCCCCGGTGGCACGAATCTTCACTCCCTCCATCCCGACCATAGTGGACCGGGAGCACAACATCATCTGCGAAATCTGCCTGGAGTCGTTTTCCGGGAAGGACGTACTGGAGAGTGTCGGGGTCACCGTCTCGGGAATTGACCCATCGGCCATCCGGAATGCCAGGCTGATGTACACGGGAACCAGTTCTGCAATATACTCCCGGACCACATCCTACATACTTAAGGACCAGTTCCGCAGAATCGGCGCGGGGCAGGACACCTGGAGACATCCTGCCTTTGCTGTTCAGACGGCATCCTGCAAGGCGGGGAAAGACGGGAGAATCGTCCTGAAACCGGGGAAAAGCCTTGTCAGGGACAAAAATTATTTTTACCTGAGTCTTGAGGTGGACTCGCGGAAAGTGGACCTGAGCGGGACTTTCGGGGTGGCAGTGGAGTCCGTGGAACTCAGATGCCCGGTGCAGGACGGGAGCGGCTCTTTACTTCGTCAGGCCAGAATCGTGTCCGAAGGTTCCCTTGTGGGTCACAGGTTCGGAATCGCACTGCGCAACCACAAGGATGACAATGTCTTCTCCTACAGAATCCCCGGACTGGTCACCACTCCTAAAGGGACATTGATTGCAGTGTACGACATCAGGCACACCTCCGGGAACGACCTTCAGGACAACATTGACGTTGGTGCCAGCCGGAGTACCGACGGGGGACGGACCTGGGAGAAGATGCGAACAATCATCGATATGGGCGAATGGGGAGGACTTCCGCAGGGACAGAACGGTTGCGGAGATCCTTCAGTGCTTGTGGACAGCAACACAGGAACGATTTTCGTCTGCGCTCTGTGGACGCACGGCCTTGGCAACAGGCACGCATTCTCATTTGCCTCAGAAGGCTACGAACCGATTTCGACAGGACAGATGGTTCTGGTGAAAAGCACCGACGACGGAAAGACCTGGAGCAAGCCTGTCAACATCACCCGTCAGGTAAAGCGCCCCGATTGGAGGCTAACCCTCCAGGGGCCGGGACGGGGAATCACGATGCAGGACGGGACTCTGGTTTTCCCGATGCAATGCCTTGACAGCAAAGGGATTCCAAGTTCAGGAATAATGTACAGCAAAGACGGGGGCGAAACCTGGCACTGCCACTCCAGAGCCTGTGATCGCACCACCGAGGCCCAGGTCGCCGAGATTGCTCCGGGAGTACTGATGCTGAACTGCAGAAACGACCGTCGTCAGGGCAGGGTCGTCTGCGTGACTGATGACCTGGGGAAAACCTGGAAGACCCACCCTTCATCAGGAAGCCTCGTGGAACCCGTCTGTATGGCGGGGCTGCTGAATATTCCGGCTTCCGAAAACATCTACGGAAGGGATATCCTCCTGTTCTCAAATCCGGTTTCCGCCCCTGGAAAAGGCAGGAACCACATCTGCATAAAGGCGAGCCTCGATGCCGGGATGACCTGGAATCCGCTTGACTGTCTGCTTCTGGACCAGGAGGAAGGCTGGGGATATTCCTGCCTCACCTCCATCGGGAATGACAAGGTGGGAATCCTCTATGAAGGCAGCACCGCGCACCTTGTCTTCCAGCAGGTCAGGCTGAGTGACATTGTGAAAAGCATTCCCGCTCCCTCAAGGCTGTCCGTCGGGGAAATCTACTCCGATGATATGATTTTCCAGAGGGACGTACCTCTGGAAATTTCAGGAAGGACTGCACCGGGTCTTGAAGTGAAGGTCACCCTGGGGCCATCGACAAGGAAATGCCGTTCGGCACAGGATGGAACATGGAAGGTCCGTATGCCGGCACTCAAGGCCGGGACAGGAATACCGTTCACCGTGACTGACGGACGGGACACCCTGAGTTTCAGCAATGTGGCAGCCGGTGAGGTCTGGCTCTGCTCCGGGCAGTCGAATATGGCTTTTGAGTTGAAGGGAGCCGACACCTTCAGCAAGGAAGGACTGGATGACCCGATGCTGAGGTTCTACGACATGAAAAGCCATCTGAAAACCTGGGGGCTGGTCTGGAGCGAAGAGGATGCGGGGAAGGTTGCACAGGGAAAGTATTACGACAGGACACGGTGGAACTGCTCGTCAGAGAAGACTGCCGGGGAATTTTCAGCAGTGGGATATTACTTCGGCAAAATGCTCAGGGATAGTCTGAATGTACCTGTAGGGCTGATCTGCAATGCCGTCGGCGGGACGACCACCGAGTCATTCATCAGCCGCAGTGCTCTGGAGAAGGTTCTTCCGGGATTCTGTGACGGATGGCTTGAGGATGAATCCGTGATGGAATGGGCAAGGGGAAGAGCCCGGGAGAATATGTCAGCCTTCAAAGGAGGGTATATACAGCATCCTTTTATGCCGGCATATCTTTTTGAAAACGGCATCCGTCCACTGGAGAGATTTCCAATCAAAGGGGCAATCTGGTACCAGGGAGAGTCGAACGCAGAGAACATCCCGCAGCACGAAATCCTTTTCAGGACCCTTGTGGACTGCTGGAGGCAGACCTGGGATAATCCCGACCTGCCGTTCTACTTTGTCCAGCTTTCAAGCATCGAACGTCCGACCTGGCCGGAGTTCCGCAACAGCCAGAGGCTGCTCTCGCTGGAGATTCCACATTGCGGGATGGCAGTCTCCTCAGACCTCGGTCACCCCACTGACGTGCATCCGAGGGCGAAGAAACCTGTGGGAGAGCGACTTGCAAGGCTCGCACTGAGGAATGACTACGGGAAACAGGTCGAATGCCTCGCCCCAGCAGCCACCAAAGCCTACGTGAATGACAGCGGGAATGTCACCGTACTTTTCGACAGGCCCATTTCCGTCCCGGGCACAATGCCAGTGCGCGGATTCAGGATTTGCCTCGAAGACGGGAGCGAAATCCCTGCATCGGCGGAGATTTCAGGATCTGACGCTGTGATTCTCTCCCGGGATGCAGGCAGACCCGACGCCGCAGCCGACAGTAAAAACACAAAGGCAGGCAGCAGGACAGCCATCGTGAAGGTGAAATATGCCTGGGATCCCTGGACCGATGCGAACCTGACCGGGACCACAGGTCTCCCCGTCTCTACTTTCGATATTGAAATTGGTGAGTAATTAGGGATTGTCGTTTAATGTTTTCAATCTGAGCGAAGCAGCAGACAATCCCTTCAATTTCTGCTTCCGACTCATTAAAATTTCAATTTTATATCTGTTTCCGGCAGTGCGTTTCATGATGAAATTGAAAAGCGTCATATGGAACTTCACATAAAGCTGCTCGAAAGCCTCCGCAGAGCCTCCTCACAAGTAACCGTCAAATGACGCTCTTCCACAGTTTGTCCGTAGGAAAGCGGGTTCCCACGGACAAGTGCTCCTACAACTTATCCAGAAAAGTGTGGGGTTTCCGGACAAATGGGACCAGACGCAAAGTACTTTACATAGCTTTCGATGTTCTTAACTTTTAAATTAAGCATATTTTGCAATTATCCTTTCTTCTTCAAATAATTATGCATAACTTAGCAGAAAAGTTTTTAGAGATGAAAGATGTTGAATTTGTACCATTTCTTTTGACAGAAAAAGCAGATATCTTTTCGATACGGCTAAACGGAAATGAGAAGACTGAGACAGAAGATTTTTTGATAGAATTCAAGGACACACAATCATCGCCTCTGAGAAATGATCTAAATTCTGTTTTGACCACAATTAACAGTATTGGCAAAGAAGGGGCGTTAGAATCATTCTTTCGACCAGAAGGACTATTCGCGGATAGAATATGTGCTATTCCTCTACTTCTTTCCCGTCGAAAATCTTCTGATAAATGCGGCAGCTTAAGACTATATTGTATCCGCATGTCAGATTCGCTACTCATACTTGGAGGCGGCGGAGAAAAGAAAACAAGAACATATGAAGAAGATCCGATTCTTTCAGAAAAAGTGAAAACGCTTCAATCAATAGACAAAGCATTGACTGATATGGAAGATAACGGAATTGATATTGCTTCTACTATTTATAATGTAACTCTTAAGATTCAATGACATGAACAAAGCCAATTATGTCAATCCTCTTTTTGCGGAAATGCTCAAAGCTGTGCCTGAGGAGGCGAGACGTGAAAGTGAGAGGTCTTTCGCGATTGCTGGACGAATAAAGGAAATTCTTCAGCGCAAAAGATGGAGCCAGGCAGATTTCGCAAAGGCTGCAGGAAAGAAAGAAGCTGAAATTTCCAAATGGATGAGCGGCACTCACAATTTTACCATCTGCACAATCTCATTCATCGAGACTGTGCTTGGTGAAGATGTCATTTCCATCAAGAGATACCATCGCCAAGTCAGCGGATATGGCACTGCCAACGCTGACCGGACAGCCATTCTGAATGACAGCGGCAACCAGGCGGAATATCATTCTGTTGACTAACATTCTTTTATCCGCTTGGCATTGCCACCTCGCGGACCGCAGGCGGGACGCGGCCACGCCTCGGATTTAGGGATATTGATTATCAATTAGTTAGAAAAAGCAGTGTGGAAACGCAGCCAAAAAATGTCGGCGTTTCCACACTGTCGTTAAAAATACGTCTGATTATCAACTGGTTACCATATTAGTCCGTGGCCGCGTCCCGCCTGCGGTCTTGGGGTAACTCTGGAGACGCTTACCCAGTAGCGGACTCTCCACTCACTGAGAGCGCCATCAGCAGCGGCACAAACAATACCTAATTCGCCATCGTTGGTTCATCCTGTGGAGCATAGGCGTGCCTGTAACCTCGGATTTTATTCCATTCTCCGCTGCAACTGCGATTTGGGGACAGACTATTGATATATTAGAATTATTCCTAGGTTACTGCATGTCGTCTGTGGTTGGATTTAGGATAGTTATTTGTGCTACGAGAGCAACCGCGATAATGCATCCAAGCACTGCGAAAGCGAGACCAAGATTTCCGCCTTCTGCCCATTTTCCGAGGATCTGTGTGCAAACGGCACCCATCATCACGCCTGTCATATTCATTATTCCGTATGCTGTCGCCCTGAGTTTGGACGGAACGAATTGGCAGAGTATAGGCATATTGTTGGTGTCAAACATGCCATAACCTATTCCGAAAAACAATCCCGCGGCGACTGCGGCGAACATACCCTTTCCAAGGCCAAGTAAAATCAGGGCAGGAATCATCATAGCCAAACCTATGGCGCTTGTGTAAACTCTACCTTTCACATTGCGCTTAACCCATTTGTCGGAAAGAGGTCCACCTGCGAGGATTCCGAGGAATGAAGAAAGTGCAATGGTGATTGTGGAAATCGGGCCAGCTTGGGACATCGGTGTATTTAAGCTATCGGCGAATAGGGTTGGTAGCCAGTTCTTTGTAGCCCATCCCGGAAGAGATGTCGATGCGAAAAAGAAAAGGATCACCCAGAATGCCATGTTACTGAAAATCATGCCGAAACCTTTGAGAACCGGAATTTTCTGTTCTGGAGCGGCTAAAATATTTTCCTGCGCAACATCTCTCTTCTCATAGAGCAGGACCATCAGAAGTACCGCATAGGCTATGCCAATGACGCCGAACCAATGAAATGTCTGCTGCCAAGAGAAGGCTGCCGCCAGTGTGGCTCCAAATCCGCCAACGGCCTGTCCGAGGTACAATCCCGTCATGTGAATGCCGATTGCGAAACTTCTGGACTTACCTGTATGATAATCGGCTATCAGAGACAATGCTGCTGGAATGTACAATGCTTCACTGACACCCATCAGTGCCCTGAGCCAGAATATCTCATTGTAATTCGTGCAGAAACTCATAAGTGTTGTAACTGCTGACCAAACTCCTAACGATGCTATAATCAGCCATTTTCTGCTTACGCGGTCGGCTATTGCTCCTGCAAACGGGCTGACAAGGCCGTATATCCAGAGGAAAATTGCCATCAACCGTCCGAAATTAACCGCCGACTCCAATTCTGAAATATCAATCTGCATGGCATCCCTCATCGTTGAAAGCATCTGTCTGTCCATATAGTTCAACAGTGCTACAATCCAGAGCAGTCCTACGACTATCCACGGGTAGGCCTTGCAGGATATAAGTTTCTCTTTCATGAATATTTAATGTTGATTATCCAGGATTCAGGCGTCCTTACGCCAGGTTTAATTTCGCCTCCTATAATATAGAGCTTGTTGCCTATTGCAATCATGCCTGCTCCAGCCAATGCTGTTTTGCCGCACTCCCCGAGGCTTTTCCAAGATTCTGCAGACGGGTCGAATTCCCAGATATGTCTATTGAACCGATATTTGGCGGGTGGCATTGTCATATATGCTTTCTTTTCATCTCCCATAGCTCTGATACCCTTGCTGAACACCTCCTTGTTCACGCCTCCTGTCACATATGCTCTATTGTTGACGACAGAAATCGCTGAACCTGTAAATGTCCCGTTTTCGGGAACGGATGCGACGTCCTTCCACTCGCCGTTTTCCATATCCAGCATGTATCCTTTACTGATCACATCGCCCGTCGCAGGATTGCATCCTCCCCATACATACAATGACTTGCCATTTACGAAAACAACGGGCTGTACCATCGGTTCAGGAAGCCTGCTTATTTCTTTCCAAATGACGTTCTTGCCGTCAAAGGTTCCATTAAAAACTGACGAAGATGGAATACCATTTGCTACGCCTCCGGCAATGTAAAGACTGTTGCCGATATTTGTAAAGCCCGCCTGGTCTATCTTCACAGGGAGAGCATCGAGATTCTCTACTGATGCTTTTCCGTTATTTATGCTGATTGAACAAACACTGTCAACGGTCCCTTCAAGATTGCTTCCGCCAGCGAATATAACCCTGTCCTCCAGAGAGAATGTGCAACCGTAAGCCAATGCTGTCGGGAGTTCTCCAATGGCATTCCATTCTCCATTTTGTGAAATTGAAAATATGTCTTTGTAGAATTTTTTCAATCCTCCTTCTACAACCGGTTTTTCCGGAAAATTTGCTCCGCCTGCGGTGATTACCTGTCCGTCAAGACTGCCGCAGAAAGGTGCGGAGATTCCCTTTAAATATCCTTCAGATGCTTCTGTCGGTTTGCCAAGAGTTTCGGCATTGATAGTATCGTTCATTTCTTTAATTATTTCTTTTAACTTGATTGCCTGGAACACGAGCTGCGAAGTGCTGCCCTCGTAGAGGATGCCTACAGTCTCATTGTCGATCATGCTCATGCATGAATAACCCCAGAGTCCCTCCTCGTCCAGCAGCAGGGAATTCGCCTCAAGCCATGTGTATCCGCCGTCAAGACTGGCCTTTATGGTCATGTGGTGTCTGCCCTCCGTGGTCGCCGGATTCGAGAAAAGCAGGATATCCCTTCCGAAAACATTGTCATCGGCCGGAACACTTATCAGGCTGGCCATGCACACCGGCTCGACAAGATGGCCGCTTGACGGATGCTCGGTCCACGTTATTCCGAGGTCGGTCGTGGTGCAGACCCTTCTGCCAGTCCTGCGGTTGTCCCTCATGTTCAGCATCAGCACGCCCGGACTCACCTCTGCCACCTGCGCCTCGGTAGTATTGGTGTAAGCGTGGTTGTGCATGTGCCAGGTCTTGCCATGGTCTTTGCTGTAAATGATGCCCGCATTCGGAATCCTGTCTGTTCCGATGTATTGTATAGGGAATACCAATGTCCCGTCATGCATGGTGATGCCGCGTCCAGGGCCCTGCAGCGTCAGATACCATTCCGGCCGCTTGATCTGCGACGTGATATTCACCGGCTCGGACCAAGTCTTGCCGTCATCCTTGCTGCTGCAGATCATCAGCTGCGCCGTCTCCTCAGGCGTCATGCCCTGTTTCACGCCGGACCAGGCCCTCCGGCCGCCGATTCCGTGCGTCCAAACCGCAATCACGAAAATTTCGCCGGTCTCCTCGTCCACCAGCACCGCCGGATCCCCGATGCCGTTCTGCGCCTGCGGAAGACCGCCCCATTCGCCCAAGTCCATGACCACGCGCATCTTCTCCCAAGTACGGCCGGAGTCAATGCTTCGGCTTACGCCAATGTCAATGTTGCATTGCAAATCCTGGCTTGAGTCGTATCTGACGTCATAAACGGCTATCAATGTTCCTTTTTTTGTAGTGACGAGCCCCGGAATCCTATAAGAGTCGCTTCCGTCGTCGCCGGCCTGTCTCACCGAAGTCCCCAGGTGCCTGACGGCGTTTCCGTCCTTTTCAATGTCCACCTGCTTTCCGTCCACCGAAATTGCCTGGACATCAGCCTTGAACGGCATTGACAAATCCACTTTCTCCGCGGCGATCTCCATGCTGACATACATGTAGTTAGGCCCATCGACGAGTGCCTTCCCGCACGGCAGATATGCCTTCCCGTCCTTTATCCGCGTCTTGCTTATCTCGATGGCGAAATCAGGATGGCACCACAATTTCTGTCCGCCTCCATACATCTTCACCCGGTCGCTTATGACGAAAGATGTAGTGCGTGAAGGAATTACGGAAGTAGTGCCAGTATACATCAGTTTCACGTTCCTGACAGCCTTCCGGTCAATCCCGTCCAACGCCACTTCCACATAATCCAATGTGCTTCCGCGTTTTCCGTCAATGCAGATTTCACTCACGATGTTATGTGACCTCCCGGTAAGCACCGGAAAAGCCGGATAAAAAACATTGGTCTGTTGCGCAGCGGCGACACAAAAAGTCGTTGCTGTCAGCAGAATTGCAAGTATGGTTCTTGGTATTGATTTCATGGATATTTATAGATAACCCTTATTCTGTTTAACCTTGTTGTCCTTTGAAAGAACGCCGGCATCTATCGGCCATACGAGTTTCAATTCATTGCCATCCACGAGATCGAGTGCGTATTTGCCGTCCAGCATTCTTCTCACATCATACCAGCGCTTCCCTTCACCTACAAATTCGAAAGTCCGTTCTTTGAGGATAACCTCTTCCGCCTCCTCCTTGTTGGTGTAAGAATAAGGTCCTACACCTGCCCTGGAACGTACTTTATTAATCCATTTGACTGTCTCTGCCTTGTCTCCGAGTTCATTATAAATTTCAGCAAGAAGGAGAGCAATATCCATATACCTATATAATGGGATGTCGTTGGTAAACTGAATCTTACCATTGCTCAAGTCTCCCAGGAACTTTTTGAGTGATCTTCCGGCAGGGTAGAGATTGTCGTCATTATCCTTCAGGTAGAATTGGAGAAAAGTCGCATTCCTTCTCGTATCGGACGCATCAAAGGACTTCCAGAAATCGAGAGAATACTCATATCTCAATGCTCCAGCGCCAATGTTGAGCACGTTTCCTAACTTTTTGCCCGTTTCATCGAAGTATTTAGTGAAAGTACTGACATTGTAGGTAAAATTGCTGAAATGGTTTGTTTCCTCTCCCAGAAGATATCTGGCCGCCAAAATTATTTCCTTATTGGCATCCTTGTTCTTTACTGAAAATGCATCTGTGAAATTCTTGTTAGGAGCATAGTTGGACTCTGCGTCGAGCAGCGCGTCCCTTGCATCTTCCAAATCCTTCTGAACAGTAGCGGTATATACGGAAGAACTCTCAATAGGCTTTACTTTTGCACCCCAGAGATATACTTCTGCTTTCAAGCACTGGGAAGCCCCCTTGTTCCAGTAGCAGTTCATGCTCTTGTAATTGGTATAGCCCAGTTCTGAATACATCTCACAAGACTTGTCTACATCATTTCTGATAAATTCCCATGTTTCCTGTTCGCTTGCACGTGGCTTGTCGAGTTTATCAAGGTTATCGGTAATGAGGACGTCTGGCTTGTCACAGAGCGGTACGCCGCCGAAAGTCCTGAGCAGATGAAAGTAATACCATGCTCTCAAACCATATAACTGACCAAGCCATGTTTTACGTGTCTTATCGTCAAGGAAATCGCAATTGTTTGATATTTTGTCAATTGCGTGATTGATTTGATAGATGTCCATATAGAAATCAGCCCAATTGGAAATTCCCGGATTGGCTGCCGAAAGTGTGTTGCCTACAATTTCGATGTCATATGCACCTTCTCCTATTGATGTGATTGCATTGGCATTCAAGGTGCCGCCTCTCAATTCGCCCATAGTCATCGTGGCGCTCATTCTTGAACGCATGCGATAATGAAGACCGATGATGAATCTTTCGCATTGCTCCTTGGTCTTCCAATAGTTGTTGAGGCCATAATGATCGATTGGCCCAAGTTCAAGCGAGTTGCAGGAACTCAAGATGGCGCAAATCGCAATTAAAAACAAATGCCTTATCTTCATGTCTGAATTCTTTAAAATGTTGCTTTGAGTCCGAACAATATTGTGCGAGGAATTCCATAACCTCCGTTACCGTTGGCACCATATTCCGGACTATATAGTTTCGAAGCTGTGATATAGAACAAATTCTGACCTGTCACGGATACTGATATGTTCTTCATTTTTACAGTGTTGCACCATTTCTGCGGAAGTGAGTAACTGAGCATGATATTTCTTGCGCATAGGTAGCTGCAATTATCATAGAATATATCACTCATACGATAATTGTTGCGGTATTTGCTGTCAGCATACATCAGAATCGGATACTTCGCCTCCGGCCGTTGTTCGGACCAAGTGTCCTTACTTTCCTTGATTGTGTTAAATGTTCCTTGCGACAATCCCATGTACCATTTTCTGCGTGAATCGGCAGCTACGTAACCGGCAGCATAGTCAAACTTCGCATAAAGGCTCAATCCTTTCCATGAAGCGGAGAAATTGATGCCACCAATCCATCTGGGAATTGTGTTGCCCATTTTTACAAGATCATACTTGTCAATAGTCTGATCGCCGTTTACATCATAGAAGATTGCGTCTCCAGGCTGAAGTAGCTGACCCTTGGACTGTTCTTCTGCTGTAAGTGTATCCCAAATTGCCGGGCCATAGATTGTTCCGGCTGAAGGAGTTGTATCCTTGTACCAACCGTATTTTACGAGGTCCTCATTGCTCCGTACGATATCCATCATCTTGAACGCATAGGCCACTCCATATTCCTGTCCTTCTTGGTATCCTCCTACCCAAGTCAAATTGCCTGTTTTAGGATCGTAGACCTGTGTTCCGGACTGACGATTGTTTTCGTTGCCGTTGAATGGGAGCGAAATGATCTTTGAACGCATGTATGTGGCATTTGCGCCGAGTCGGATATTCCAATCTTTACTGCGGTATAGTGTTGCGTCAGCTTCAAGCTCAAGACCTCTGTTTCGAACACTACCGTTGTTGGTGTACTGACTTCCGACACCGCTCGATGAAGGGAAAGGTACACTTGCGAGCAAATCGGAAGTCAGCTTATTGTAAACACCCACGGATATTGTCAATCTGTTCCAAAATGCGGCTTCCACAGCGATATCGGTTGACGTAGTCTTTTCCCATCGCAAGTCCGGATATGCTAGTTTGTTGATAAGGATGCCATATTCGTCGCCATAGTTTTTAGTCTTTCCGTATGAACCCTGCAAATCATATGCTCCTGCTTGTATATTTACGTTACCGTTTTGTCCATAGCCGGCCCTCAACTTGAGGGAAGAAAGCCAATCGGATGAAGATTTCATGAAGTTCTCCTTGTGGATATTCCATGCAGCGCTGATACCTGGGAAAAAGCCCCATTTATTGTTGACCAATTTGGAGTAGCCGTCGTAACGCGCGGAGAATGAGAATAGATATTTTCCCTTGTAGTCATACATTGCATTGCCGAAGAAGGACATACTACGTTCCTTAGTATGGGAGGAATTCATCGAAATCTTGGTAATGTTCTTTTCCTGAGTCTTGTCGAAGTAGCCGATGCTTATGAAATCGTCAGAATCGGCGCCCTGCCCGGACTCTGACATCCCGAATGTAACCTTGTCCCAAAACTCGAATCCCGCGATCACATTGAGATTGTGGTCATTCCATGAATTGTCATATCCGATGATGGCATTGTATGTCTGATCCAATCGGCGAGAATAACTGAGAGATGTAACCCTGTCGCTATTCCACATGCCGGGCTTTGTGATATATTTCTTGTTGAATTTCTCGTTTTCCGTCATATTCAGATACCACATGCCGTTTACCTTTAGGGTGATATGCTTAGCAATGGTCGCATTTATGCCTTCGGTGATTGTAAGCCGGTAATTGTTATGCCTGCGATAGAAAGAATCCTTGCATGCGTCCCAGTTGCCGTTTTCCCAGTTGGTGGTGCAGCAGATCGGCTCTCCGTCGAGGTTATAATGTCTCATTGTCGGAGGTGCGGAATACATGATGCCAAAGAAGTTGGCCTCTCCACCGCCGATGTAGTCAGATACCTTATGGTCGTCTGATTTGCTGAAATTCAATGCGGTGCGGCTTTCCAGCCATGAGGTAATCTTGTATGATGCATTGCCGTTGAAAGAAATTCTCTCGTAGTCGGAGACTACTGGGAAACCGGTCTCTTTGTAGTAACCCAGACCCGCATAATATTTGCCATGGCTGTTTCCGCCAGAGGCTGAAATATTGTAGTCCTGCGTGGACGCAACGTCTCTAACGGATGCATCTTTAGCGCTGAACTCATTGTAAATGATAGTCTTGCCTGTTATCGGATCGGTCATGCTCTTATAACCCTCGTCAAGAAGAAAACGATTCTCGTCTGTCAGGAACATTGTGCTCCAAACGCCTTCTGCCGTTTTGTTGCCATCAGCCTCGTAGACGTTGCCGGTGCCATAAGGCCCTGGCGCGGACAAAGATGCTGTATTACCAGACCTGTAAGCAGCCATTCGGAGGTAATAGAGGTAGTCGTCTCCTTTGAGGAAATCATTGGTATTCCTCAAGTAATTCAATCCATAATTTGCATTGAAAGTTATCTCTGCCTTTCCCTCACGCCCCTGCTTAGTCGTGACCATAACCACGCCGGCATTTGCTTTAGCTCCGTAAAGAGCGGTCGCCGCAGCATCTTTCAGAATTTCTATTGATTCTATGTCATGGCTGTTGATGTCTGACATGTCCGGTTTCTGGACGCCATCAATGATGTATAGCGGGTTTCCGGTCCCGTTCAATGCTGCGCCTCCTCGGATGACGATTGCCGGTGATGTGCCAGGCTGTCCGGTAGTTGATGCGATTCTTACACCAGTCACTGTGCCTGAAAGTGCTTTCAATGCATTACCATGTGATCCGACGCCGATATCGTCACTGGTCACTTTAGATATGGCGGCGGTCAGTTTGTCTTTGGTGACGGTTTGTCCGTATCCGGTAACCACTACGGCAGAAAGGCTCAATGCATCGTCTTTCAGCACAACATTGATAGTTTGAAGTCCTTTGACGGCCTTCGATTCTGTCATATAACTCAAGGAACTGAACTCCACCACAGAGTTCTCATCCTTGATTCTAAGTGAATATTCTCCGTTGATGTCGGTAATAGTGCCATTGTTTGTCCCTTTCTCCATGACAGTGGCCCCTATTATGGCTTCTCCAAATGAGTCGGAAACCTTACCTTTGATTGTTTTTCCGCTCTGGGCGTATGCCAGCACGCTAAGTATCAAGAGTGCTATTATAAGTGTTGCTCTTTTCATTTGGCAAGATTTTAAAACCAATAATTGTAGTCAGTAATTTCTGCCGGCAGAACCATGAAATCCAACCTCATCCAGCCCGGCTCCCTGTTGGCAGCCTTTATGAATCCCTTCTCCGGTCCGGCTTCGAAAATGACAGCAAGCTTGCCGTCTCCGAGCAATGTCATGTCCGAGTATCCGGATGCCATCTCGAAAAGAACCTGTTTGCGCGTCCATGCAGCTCCGCCCACGGCGCTTCTGAATAATTTCAGACCATATCTGTTATCGTGACCTGATATGGCAGGACCGCTTTCAGGACCGCAATAGAACAACATGTCATTACCGACACCTAATACACTTGCTTCGCATCCTCCCTCTACAATCGGCAATGTGTTATCTGCGTTGGGCGTGGTCCAGCTGTAACCGCCATCAGTAGAGGTAGCAAAAGTTCTGTTGGAACCGCTGCGTAGATTCATATACAAGTGACCTTTCCCGATTTCGGCAATCTGTGACTCTGCCGCTGATGTGGCAACTCCATATTTCCAAGTGTTTCCATGGTCGTCAGAATATATTGCATATCCTGCGCTTTTGCTGCCATTGGACTGGCGGGTTATTACTACAAGTCTCCCCTTATGGTCTCCCTCGGAAATCATAATGCCATGTCCCGGGCCAAATCCGCTGCTGAACATGTCAGGGGCAATGATTTCGTCTGTCATATCAGTTGGAGTGGACCAACTAATACCATTATCTGTCGATACGGACATAAATGCCCTGTTGTTCTTCGGATCCGCATTAAGTTTATTCCATCTCGTAAAGAAAATGAAAATCTTGCCATTTTCCGTGTCGACCACGGGCGTCGGATCCATGAACGCATATTCCCCGCCGTTCAATGTCCCTGTAATATTGATGGCGGCGGACCAGGATTCCCCTCCGTTGGTACTTCTCTTGCAGACCACGTCGGTGTAGCTCTTGTCCCTCCAGCTATTATGCCTGTCTTCTGCGAAGACGATAATAGAATTATCCTTGGCGGTAACGACAGAAGGAATACGGAATACTTCATTGCCTGCACCTGCTGTAAATACGGTATATTGTTTCACGGTTGCGGTGCCTATGGTTCCACTTGTCCCTTCCGGTCCCTTGTCGGGCATGAGAGGGGAAGTGACCTCCGGTCTTTGGATTTCTTTCTCGCACGAAGATGACCCGCAGAGAAAGAGAAGTGCCATTGGAAGTATCAAATATTTTGACAATGTTTTCATATTGTTAGTCCTTTAGGATTGTTTCATATTCAATGATTGCTTTTTGCATCATTCTAGGCACATGGAACGGGCCCTTGAACATATTTCCTTTAGCCGGTTGTGCTACCGTGCCGTCCCTGTGAAGATAGCCATACCATTCACCGTACTCCCGATCCGGGAATTTCTCGAATGTCCAGTCAAAAGCGAGCTTGTGCATTTCAAGATATTTCTCGTCGTGCGTTGCGTTGAAAGCGTAAAGTGATGCCAGGATAGTTTCACATTGAGGCCACCAGAATTTCATGTCCTGTGAGTAATCCTGTGGCGAAAATCCTTTGCAATCCTTGAAATTGATCATACCGCCGAATTCATTGTCCCAGCCCCATTCCCAGGCCCAGTCAATGATTTGAGTTCCCATTTTGACCAATTCCGGGTCATTGCCTCTATGTCTGGCAACGTCCAGTAAAAACCAGCCCGTTTCCATACAGTGTCCAGGGTTTATTGTCCTGCCGATGCAGGTGTCGATAAATTCGCCGTTTGGCCCCACCGTCTCCAGAATGGTGTGAAATTCCGGGTGCATAAAATAATTCCTGATGTCAGAAATGGCGCTGTCTATCTGGTTGTCCAGCACGGGATCGTTGCTGACCTGCTTGATGATTAGTGCAACATTGACTAAAATCATTGTTATGGAATGTCCTTTGGCCTCGAAATAGTATTTCGCAGGCAGGAATCCTGGTGTGGAAATCATTGTCAGTATACGCTTGAACAATTCCAACGCTTTGTTCGCGTAGCTTTTGTCTCCTGACGCGAGTGAGTATTCCGCCATCGCGATAGCAGCGAAGCACTCTGAAAAAACGTATCTTCTTTTCTGGACCGGTTTGCCTTCCGCCGTTACTGCGAAGAACATGTGCCCGTCAGTATCGAAGCACTTTTTTTCGATGAATTCCAATGTCGATTTGGCGGCATCGAGCCATTCTTTTTTCTTGCAGATATTGTTATAAAGGTAGCTGCATATGAAGCCGAATCTTCCTTGGAACCACACTGATTTTGTGGAGTCCATAAGCGTGCCGTCTCTGTCGACATTTGTGTATACTCCACCGTTTACGTAATCTACGCCATATTTCATCCAGAATGGCATGATGTTTTCCACGAGATCATGACGGCAGATTTCGTTACATCCATGTATATAATTTATATCAATCATTTCTAACCTATTTAATTCTTTCACATCTGACATTGTGACCATAAGAGGCATATCCTGTATCCATTGGTCGGTAGTTGGCATAATCAAAGGCTACCCTATACGCCTTGTTGGCGCCGGCTGAACCTTTGGCTGACCACAGATTGCCATATCCTCCTGTCCTGCTGTAGCCTCCGGCTTCGTAAGCGATCATGCCCGATGCCGGCAATGTTGCATTTGTGCCGTTTTTCAATGTTATCTGGAGGTCTTCGCCGCTCTTGTTGAAAGTGGTGGCGTTCTTTACATCATGTTCGAGATCTGCCCATTTGCCGGCCTTTATAGAAGAAGTAACTCCTGACATTGCGTAAGCGTTCATGACTCTATATCCCGGAGGGCATGGGTCGTAAATTGTCTTCTGACCGATGTTGTTGGTGTTGTCTGCATAGGCTGGACATCCCCATAAATCATATTCGGTCTCTGCCATCCAGAAAGTATTGACATTTTTGCCGATAACAAATGTCATCGGATATTTGGCGATGTCTTCTTTGTTTATCTTTTTGCTGATATAAGTCCATTCGGCAGCATTTGAAAACTCGGTGACAGTGCGTGCGGTACTTATATTCTTTCCGTCGGCATCGAAAGTATCCATAATCTTCGTGGAAGACATGGAGGAATTATCGGGCGCGAAGAATGGATCCTTGCGACCCCACTGATAATTCAATCCTTTGGAAAGGTTGTTTCCGCTGGTTTTCCAGTCAGAGTTGGAGAGTGCGCCGAGATTGCGGTCCATCAACTGCGGATCCTGGTAAGAAGAGTAAGAATCAAGGCTGCTGTGGACTTTCCAAGTCTGCAATTGAGCGTCAAGATTTGCGTCTGTAATCCATAAGTGCCAGCTCCACAGAATTGAACCTGAACAGTCTTCTCCGCTATAAATGGCGATGACGGCATTACCTGGAATGAACTTCCCGCCTTCGTCTCCGTTCAATGTAAAATAAACGCAGTCGTTGTTCAATTTGACGTTCGATATGAGCGAGCTTGAGGTCTGCCATAGTAATTTGGCTGATTTTGGAGAGAGCGGTGAAGGAATGATACCCGGAGCTGCTGCTACTGATTCGTCAGCCGGCAAGGTCTTTCCGTTACCCATGACGGTGGCAGGGAATCTGTATGTTTTGTTTGCTTCCGGCACGATATAGCAGTTCGCTGTTTCTTGTACACCGTCATTGTCCGGATCTGCAAGATTAATCGAGTCGTCACCTACTGTGGTCTGGCGGAATTTGTCTAAATCGAGTTCGGTGGAAGCGGTGAGAGTACCCTCCCCGTGGAGGGAGATATTGCCTTTTTCTCTAGCCAGAGATACTTCAAATTCTGCATCCTCTGATAATGCAGCACTGTTGTAAGCCAACATGAAGGCTTCAATGTCGGTATTGGAAAGAGTGATCGAGCTGAAATTTATGTTCATCTCGTCGGAAGGTTCGGTAAATGTGAATTTTTTGCCGGCTACTTCATACTCCCATTTGCCTGAAATGCCATTGCCGGACTTGGTTTTTATGCTGATTCTGTCGAGATTATATCCGGAGTACTTCGTTTGCTTGACAATGATTTTGCATATATCAAGCAATGGAGTCATCATTATCTCTACCGGCTCATCAGTCTTTTCCGAGTCCGCTGAACCAATGTATGTATTTTTGGAATACAGAGCATCAACTGATTCTCCGCGAGATGCATTGGATGAAAGGCTTCCAGCTATAAACCCTGTTTTCGCAGCAGCTGCGTAAGGATAATATGCGATAAAAGAGTGCCTGACGTCACTCCAAGCTATGTCAGTGTAAAAGCCCGCTGCGTCAGTGCCGGCAGTTGCTGCAGATATTTTAAGTTCCGCATTGCTGCTGCCTGTCTGTTCGCAATATAGTCCGATTTTTGCGGATGATGGCCATACGAGGAATTCATCTGCATTGATTTGTGCTTTGCAGCTGAGAGATATGTCGTTTGTTTTCGGTTTGCTCCAATCTTGCTGGGAATACTTCTCGCCACATGATGAAGCAAGGAAGCATACGACAAGAATGGCCAATTCCAGATATTTGTGTTTCATTTCTTTTTTACATTAGAATTTGTTGCATCTGTCGAAGAATCCGATAGCGTCAAGTTCTGCTTTCATTGCAATTTCTTCAGCTTCGGTCATATTGCGGAACGGAACTCTATTCGGTCCGAGGTCAAGCCCTATAAGTTTCATGATTCTCTTGCCTCCGACGATATTTCCGCGATAGTTGCAGATTACGTTGATTACAGCCTGCGAGAAATTCTGTTTTTCCCGAGCTGTTTCGATATCGCCGTTTTTCCATGCTTCAATAATGCCGGTCAGTTCGCGTCCGTTATAGTTGGTGGTCCCGCCGATTCCGCCTTGTGCGCCTCCTTGTGCTAAAGACGGAAGTATTGTTTCGTCTTGACCATGGAGCATGTCGAACTTTCCATTCTTATATAGTCTGCACTGGTTATATTCGTAAAGGCTCTCATATGTGTATTTTATGCCGGCAAAATTTGGAATTCTGCCATCCACTGCTTTTAAGAAATCCACCATTGGGAGGAATGCTCCGTTGAATGCCGGGATATGATAATAGTAGAACGGGAGTTCCGGGGCAGCTGCAGCAATCGCTTCGCAATATTTTACGAGTTCCTCTATTCTTCCTATTTTAGGGAACGGGGGAGCCATTGCTCCAATTCCCCAGGCTCCTATTCTTTGAGCGTGGGCGGCTAGTTTTTCACTTTCTCTAAGGCAGCAGCTTCCTACGTGAACAATAACTTTAAATCCTTCTGGTGCGGCTTCTATCCACTTTTCCGCGAGCATCATTCTCTCTTCAGGCGTGAGCATATATCCCTCGCCGGAAGAGCCGTTGATAAACACGCCTTTAAGACCGTTCTTGGCAAGCATCGCGGCGTAAGCAGGAATTGGTTCAAGATTTACATTCCCTTCGGAATCGAATGGGGTAAATGGAGCGTCGATAAGTCCTTTTATCTTTTCCATAATGTACTTATATGTTATTAGTTATACTGTTCTGTGCTGGCAAAATTATTTTAATGTCAATTAATATCAATATAATTATAATACAAAATGAATTATTTTGTAAATAAAATTAATAATGTTTTGTAAAAGCATTATATATGCAAATATAAATAACTATTACACAGGCAATTATGTTTAGTTTATCAGCTATAAATCACATAATTAAATAATCAATAAAAATATTAAATATATCTAAACATGTGCTTTATAGCGGCGCATATTTTAAATATCTTTAGTATTTCAGAAGAATATCGTCTTCATATACTATAAATGTTTAATAAATTGTGCGCTATTCCGGATAATAACTATATTTGCATATATGAATAATATACGCACTTGCTGATTTTATATATGAAGGACGAGAATATGGTATCTGGCGTGATAACCAGAAGCGTTATGCAGCATATTATGCACAACGGTTATTTTATAATATCGGATATTATAGAGGATACTGGATATAGTGTTACGACAGTAGCAAAATACGTCGCGCAACTGACAGATGATAAGATAATATCTGAAATCGATAAGGTAAATCTGCATTCCAAGGGGAGAAAGACCGTGCGATATGGAGTCGGGGCTGAACGCTATTACTTTCTTGGTGTGAATGTAGCCCATTTTGAGGTCAGTATCGCATTGATAGACCTGTCGGGACATGTCGTAAGTGAAGACCGGAATCATGATTTCCGTTTCGAAAACAGTCATGATGCATTGGATACCATTTGTCGTTACATAATCGACTTTGTAAACAGTACTGAAAGTGTCGACATGTCAATGATTAAGGCGTGTAATTTCAACTTGTCCGGTCGTGTAAACAGCAAGAAAGGTACCAGCGGCACCATTTTCAATTTCGAGGAGACTACGTCCACACCCCTGGTGGACATTATTTCAGAAAAACTTGGCATTCGTGTTTTTATCGAGAACGACACCAAGGCAATGACTTACGGAGAGTATTATTCGGGATTGAACCGGACATATAAGAATATGTGTTTTGTCAATATCGGCTGGGGGCTTGGGCTTGGGCTTATTATCGACGGCAAACTATATTATGGTAAGGACGGCTATTCGGGAGAGTTTGGCCACACGTATCTGTATGATAATAATATACTCTGCCATTGCGGCAAGAAAGGCTGCCTTGAGACGGAGGTGTCCGGTCGTGCTATTGTAAGGAAACTTACCGAAAGAATTTCAGCAGGGGAATCCTCTCTTCTGTCTGCAAAAGTACGTTCCGGCAAGACGATTACCAATTCTGACATCTTGGCTGCCGTCGAGAAAAAGGATGCTCTATGTATTGAACTCGTGACGGAAATGGGAAAGGAATTGGGCCGCCAGTTGGCAGGTATAGTTAATATACTGAATCCTGAGGTCATTGTGATTGGCGGGAGCTATTCCAGAATTGAGAGTTGTTATTTCCTACAATACATTAAGTTGGCGATACGCCAATACTCGTTGAGGCTTATGAGCCAAGATGTTCCTGTATTGACCTCATCACTTGGAACGGATGCCGCCGTGATCGGTGCCTGCATGATTGCTCGTAGCCGCACACTAATGGGAGAAACAGAATAACATCGTCACTGCTCGTTAACAATCTGGGCTGAACAATCCTGTCTGAACAATCCGACTCATAGACTATGCGGCGATCGGTTCGTCGTGGAGCATAAGCCTCTGTTTCACAACGTATTAGCCATTTTCAGAGTTAACGAAACAGCAACTCTGAAAATGACTAACTTATTATATGACAATTATTTACGCACCACACCTAAAAAAAGACCACACAAAAGCTAAAGCCCACACAGCCAAGTTAAAAGACAGAGCCGGAATCGTCGGCGCATGCATGTTAGCCCACAGTCGAATGTTTGAAATCTGAAAAACAGCACAGATTTTGATAATCCGGAAATTATATTTAGATTTGCAAAGTCGAGGGGATTTCGCGTAAGGGATGACAACCCTTTCTGTTTCGGCAGTTTCGAGCCCCAAAGTATAGCAGCCACTCTAACGAGTGGCTGTGTTGCTTATATAGATGTTATACAATACTGAACTTTATCTCCAGTAGCTTTCTGGAGTCCGACTGTCATTTTGATATTATCCAGCTGCATAGAAAGAACATAAACAATATAAGCAATTTGCAACCTGAATGGGCATCGGTAGCCTTGTAGCTCAGTGATTATTTGTCTATTTTGTCGTGGAGTATAAATCCCTGTATCATAACTGATTAGCTATTTTCAGAGTCACTGTTTCACCAACTCTGAAAATAGCTAACTTATTATATAACAATGATTTATACGCCACGACACAAAAGCTAAAGCCCAGACAGCCAAGTTAAAAGACAGAGCCGGAATCGTCGGCGCATGCATGCTAGCCCGCAGCCGAATGTTTGAAATTTGAAAATTTAACAAACCTGTTTTAAACAAGGTTGTTAAATTTTGGAGAAATTTGATATCTCTGCAGAAAACATAGATGCTATGGCTGAAACGACGCGTATGGAGAACTCGGTAGTATTACTTACCAAGCAGCGACTTGGCATTTGCGATGGCCTCCGGGGTGACTTTGGAGCCGCTCAGGATGCGGGCCACCTCCATGAGGCGCTCTTCGCCTGAGATACGGCGGATGGAAGTGACGGCACGGTCGTCAGGCTCAAATGTCTTGGTGACAATGTAATGCGCATCGCCTTTGGCGGCCACCTGAGGCAGATGAGTTATCGCGAAGACCTGCATGTAATCGCCCATGCTGCAGATCATTTCGCCCATCTTGTCAGCCACGCTGCCGGAAACACCGGTATCGATTTCATCGAAAATCATTGACGGCATATTCGTATAGCGAGCCATCATCGCCTTGAGACACAGCATGATACGGGACATTTCACCGCCGGACGCGCACTTGGCGACATCGACAGGATTCTTGCCGGTGGACGAAAAACGGAAAAGAATCGAATCCGAGCCGGACGGTCCCTGCTGCGAAGGTTCGAGGACCACGTCGAAAACGACCCTGTCCAGTTCCAGCGAACGGATTGAGCTGCAGATGGCATCCGCAAACTCCGGAGCAGTTTTCGCACGGGCATCATGAAGACGCACACAAGCCTCATCCAAAACAGCTTCTGCTGCCGCAATGCGTTTCTGCAGTTCCGACTTCCGCGCCTCCAGCACAGAAGTATCGGCCAATGCCTCCGAAAGTTTATCCCTCAATGCTATAAGTTCGTCAATGCCGGAGCACGAATGCTTCTTCATAAGGTCATAAAGCATTGACAATCTGTCATCTACCTCCTGAAGCCTGTCATTGGAAACATCCGTCCGGGACTCCAGTTCAGACACCTCGGAAAGAATATCGTCCAGTTCCAGACGGGAAGACTCCATGCGTCCGGACAATGCCGATGCAGCCGGAACGTAAGCGGAAATCTTGTCCAGAAGCTTCGATGATTCCTTCAGGATAAAATCAAGCGAAGGCCGCTCATCCTGTCCGTCATCAGCAGACGGATTAAAGTAATTCTCTATCTGATAAAGACTTGACTTGATTTCCTCGGCATTCGCCAGCTGTTTCTGTTCAGTTTCCAGCTCCTCCAGCTCACCCTCTTTAAGTTTGGCGGCTTCAAGCTGTGAATATTGAGCCTGATTATAATCCTGCTCCGCATTCATCTTGGCCAATGTCTCCGTAACGGAAGCCAGTTCTGACTTCAGACCGGCCAGCTCCGTCCAAGCCTCACGGCATGAGGAAAGGAGAGCGGCATCATCGGCAAAATGGTCCAGCATTGACATCTGGAAAGCCTTGTCCCTGAGCAACATCGTCTCATGCTGGGAGTGGATGTCGATCAGTCGTGAAGACAATGCGGTAAGCACCTTGAGCGGCGCCGGGGAATCATTGACAAACGAACGCGAACGCCCGGAAGCATTTATCACGCGCCTGATTATCAGTTCATCAGAATCGTAGTCGATCTCATTTTCATCCAGAAGTGCACGTATGCTGCCGTCCTCATCTTTGAGATCGAACACGGCCTCGACCACGCATGTGTCACCCGACGCACCGATAGCCGAAGCATCCGCCTTGGAACCGAGCACAAGAGACAACGCACCGAGAATAATGGACTTTCCGGCGCCTGTCTGACCAGTAATAATGACTAGACCCGCAGGAAATACAATATCCAGCGAGTCTATCAGTACATAGTTCTTTATGTGCAGTTCCTTCAGCATGGCCAGATTTTACTCGGCAGCCGGTTTTTTGCCAGGACGAGCCTCCTCAACAGCAGGCTGCTCCTGATCGTGCTTTGCCATCCTGTATGTGAGTTCATCGTTCTGGAACTCTGCAACTGCTACGAGAACAGGTTTAGGCTGTCTCTCATAATATTTCGAAATCTCAATCTGCTCACGATTCTCGAAAACCTCGTCCATAGAATCGCGGTCATTCTTGAAATCCTCAAGTTTCTTGTTCAATTCCTTCTTCTCGGCGAGAGCAATCTGATTTGCCCTCTTGTACAGAATCACTACGGTCTCATAAATGTTTCCGGTAGGGGCTGCAAGATATTTTACATCCCTGGTAATAGTGTTCTGAGGTACGTTCTTCTTATCCATTTTATTCAATATTATAATCCTGGGCATCTGCCCGCATGGCCATTCCACGGCCTCTGATTATATATACTTTACCGGTCGCGGCAAAGTTTCATTATTTTTCAATCTGTTTTTTCGAAACCTTCTCGGCAGACTTTCTCTCCTTCTCGAAAGCCTTCTCCTTCTCCGTCACCTGCTCATCCGTCCCCACATACTTGCCCAATGCACGCTGTGCCCTGGCATACAATGTCTTGAGTTCCTTCGTATAAGGCGACTCCTGAATCTCTCCGATAAAGTTAAGGTAATCATCAATGAAGGTCATATAGCGCTCCTTCTGCTTCGAAACGACACTCAACTGCGCATACTTATATGAAGACTTGGCAATATAATAGAGGATATCCTCACGATAAATATTGTCGGCATTGTCCTTCAACGTATTCCTGAACGCGACCCTGGCTGCCTTGTAATCCTCCATATTGTAATAGAGCTTCGCAGCCTCGTAGGCCTTGCGGTCCAGTCGCTGGTTCAGGTCCTTCAGCATCGCTTCGCACTCGTCCTTGTGGGAATCATTGCCGTAATCCTTTCTGTACTCGGCGATTGCATTGATAGCCAATTTCGTAGGAGTCTGGTCGAGTTCGTATCTCAATGTCGACTTGTACAGACAGTCGAGTCTGAGGAAACGGGCCTCTTCAGCAAACGGGCTGCGCGGGAAATTCGACACGAAACGCGAGAAATTCGCCTCTGCCGTGATATAATCCTTGAACTTATAATTGCTCAATCCCCAATAGTATTGAACGGTATCATCCTTCTCCGTACCATCCGTGAGCACCGACATTGACTCGAACAGCGACGCCGCCTTCTGGTATTTTCCCTTGTCGAAATACTGGAACGCCGCCTTATATTTGGCATCCACATCGTTGCTGGACAGCAGCGTGTCATACTGCGATTTGCAGGAGACCGCCGCCAGCAGAGCGACTGCGCCCCAGACTACTTTTCTGAATGAATTCATTTCTTTCAATTATTTATGCGCGTTAAGGAACTTCTCCACGTCAAGTGCCGCCCGACAGCCAGAGCCAGCAGCCGTAACTGCCTGTCTGTAAAGCGGATCCTGAACATCACCGGCAGCAAAAACACCCTCTACATCCGTCGCGGAAGTCTTGCCCTGCGTGATGATGTAACCGTTTTCATCAATGGAAACCCACTCCTTGAAAAGGTCTGAATTCGGGTGATGCCCGATGCCGAGGAAAAATCCGTCGATTGCAATATCAAAAACCTTACCATCTTTTCTCAGAAGACGCGCTCCGGTTACTCCCGACTCGTCCCCGAGAATTTCCTGCGTATTGCAATTCCACAATACCTCTATATTAGGGGTGTTCAAAACACGCTCCTGCATGGCCTTAGACGCACGGAAAACGTCACGGCGCACAATCATATAGACCTTGCTGCAAAGCCCGGCAAGATATGTCGCCTCCTCGCATGCCGTATCGCCGCCGCCGACCACGGCAACAACCTTCTTCCTATAGAAGAATCCGTCGCAAGTCGCGCACGCCGACACTCCGAGCCCCTTGAATTTCTGCTCCGACGGCAAGCCCAGATACTTCGCTGTCGCGCCGGTAGCTATTATCAATGTCTCCGCTACCAGTTCCCTGCCATTGTCGTCGACCAGCCTGAAAGGCCTGGAGGAAAGATCTGCTGACGCAATGCGGCCGGAACGGATTTCCGCTCCGAACCTTGCTGCCTGTGCTTTCATCGAAGCCATCAGCATATTGGCATCCACGCCGTTTTCGAAACCCGGATAGTTTTCCACCATCGTAGTGGTGGTCAGCTGTCCGCCCGGCTCCATTCCCTCATAAAGGACAGTCTGGATTCCGGCTCTTCCCGTATAGGTCGCTGCCGTGTAACCGGCTGGACCTGAACCTATTATAAGACACTTTATATTTTCCATCGCTTATTGTTTCTTTTTGGTTGCGGTTTTCGACGGCTTGGCAGTATTGGAAGACTTGGCCGACTTTCCGGATTTGGATTTGGAGAGCTTTATCGCCTGTTGCACCTTGGCCTTGCGGGCAGCCTTGTCTCCCTCTCCGGCAGCCGGTTTCGGAGCCCTGACCTTGACAGGTTTCTCGCTGACAGGCTTCTCATTGACAGGCATTTCGCCGACCGGACCGGCATTGGACTCTACCGGCCTAGCTTCTTCAGAAAACGGCTTAGCCTCCCAAGCATTGTCCCCGGACGGACGTCTGGAGAATCCTGGGCGGGAGCCTCTTCCTGTTCGCGGAGAGTCACTGCCTTCGCGCCTTGTCCTCGGGCGCTCGCTGTCACCGAATCTTCTTGCCGGACGCTCGTTTTCATTGTCCTGAAACCTCCTGCGCCTGGGAGAATCCTCCTCGGATGCGTCACGGTAGCTTTTGCGCGGACCTGCTGGACGCTTGTCGCCGTACTCGGAATTGCGATTGTCCCCGTACTCGGAATTGCGATTGTCGCCGAAGCGGCCGCCGCGCCTGTCGCCGTCCTTCTTGCGGGTGGTCTTGTCGAACACCTTCGCCGCCGGGCGACGCTCCTCGTATTGTCCAGGAATATCCTCGTAATGGCTCAGCCTGTCTTCGTTGCCAGTCTCAACCAGTTCATAATCAAGGAGCTTCTGCTCCAGATTAGTAGATTTCACGCGGATTTTCACAGGGTCGCCGAGGTTATAGATGACGCCTGTACGCTTGCCCACGATGCGGTAATGTTCCTGGTCGAACTCGAAGAAATCGGACTGGATATCGCGGAGCGCGACCATTCCTTCAATCTTGGTAGGCTCGATTTCCACATACATTCCCCATTCGGTAAGACCGGAGATATGGCCATCGTACTCGCCGCCGACCTTATCCTGCATAAATTCCACGAGCTTGTATTTCGTGCTGGACCTTTCTGCCTCAGCAGCAATCACTTCTCTTTCAGAAGCATGTTTACACTGGTCCTCGTAATATGCCTTGCTCTGCGAGTCCGCACCGTCGAGATACATCTGCAGAAGCCTGTGCACCATGGTGTCCGGATAACGGCGGATAGGCGATGTGAAATGCGTGTAGAACTTGAATCCCAGACCATAATGGCCGATATTGTCAGTGCTGTAACATGCCTTCGCCATTGAGCGCAGCGCCAGAATCTCGATAGCGCTGAATTCCGGTTTGTCCTTCGCTTCCGCGAGGAGTCCGTTCAATGCCTTCGCGAGTTTCCTTCCGTCTTCGGCTTCTTCCAGCTGATATCCGAAATTGCCGGCGAACTTGCGGAGTCCGTCAACTTTTTCCAGATTAGGCACGTCGTGAATACGATAGACGAATGTCTTGGCGGTCTTCTTCGCCACGCCGTTCATCTTTCCGCCGGTTGCGATAAACTCTGCTACTGAGCGGTTTGCGAGAAGCATGAACTCCTCGATGAGCCAGTTGGCTTCCTTGGAAATCTTCTGATATACGCGTACCGGACGACCTTTCTCATCGACTTCCACCTTCATTTCCGGTCTGTCGAAGCTGATTGCGCCCGCAGCGAATCTACGTTTACGGAGAACGGATGCCAGCTTGTGCAATGTCAATACGGCTTCCTTGAGTTCACGCGGAATGACGCATCCCTCGTAAACACCCTCGCCCATCATTGCCTCGTCTTTAACATTGGCCTGAGCCTCTTTCGCACGGCGTTCAGCCGCTTCCGGCGAAGCTTCGAGAATCGGGTCCTTCACCGCCGAATGGATGCCGTCGGTACCGCCCCTGAGCTCCATGTCCAGAGCCTTTTCGCCGTTGTCAATTATCTGCTGTGCAGTCTCATACGCGAATCTGTAGTCGGATTTTATCACTGTCCTGCCGAACCATGTACTCTGGATTCCGGCGAGCGGAGAGAGTTCGAAAACAGCCGAGAATGTGAGTTTTTCCTCGTTCGGACGAAGCGAGCAGAGCTTGTTGGAAAGCTTTTCCGGGAGCATCGGCACCGTGCGGTCTACCAGATAGACGGATGTGCCGCGGGACTGTGCTTCCTTGTCGACTACGGAACCAGGTGTGACATAATAAGATACGTCCGCGATATGCACGCCGACTTCATAGTTTCCGTTGCTGAGTTTCCTGAACGAAAGCGCGTCATCGAAGTCCTTGGCGTCTTCAGGGTCAATCGTGAATGTCAATGTATCCCTGAAGTCCTTACGTCCTTTAAGGTCCTCAGCTGTAATCTTTTCCGATATGTTGTCAGCGGCGTTTTCCACTTCAGGCTCGAACCTGTAAGGCAGGCCGTATTCCGCCAGGATGGAGTGCATCTCGGTGTCGTTTTCGCCCGGCTCGCCAAGCACGTCGACCAGATGTCCCTTCGGATTAGGTTCTCCCCTGTCCCAGCTGTCGACAAGCGCCGCCACTTTCAGACCGCTGCGCACTTTCAATTCCTGCCCGACGCCATCGACTGTTTCAATGACTCCGGCCACGGAAAATTCCCCGTCGCCGAGTTTCTTCAAGTATCCGGTTTCCGGCACGGCGCTCTTCCTGCGGTGGACCGGCGTTCCGTTTTCGTCAGTTATGTCAATGCTGATGTCGTATGGCATGACTCTGCTCTGCATGAGCACCCATGCCTGGTTCCCGACCACGTGGAGTATACCTACGAAAGGCTTGCGAGACCTCTCAACTATCTCTGTGACAATGCCTTCTTGTCTTCTGGTTTCTGTCTTTTCTTTCGTTATCGAGACTTTGACAATGTCGCCGTTCAGGGCTCCCTTGGTCTTGCCCTGTCTTACGTAGACATCATCTTCCATGTCCTCGACCTTGACGAAGACGAATCCGTCCCGCGTCATCTGGACAGTGCCAGTGTACACAGGATATTCCTTCTTCTTGTCATCATCTTCCTTGCGGCCTTTTTTAAAGAAGCTGCCGCCATTTCGCCCGGCCCCACGTCCGGTGCTTTTCCTTCTTGAATCTTCGTGCCCGCGATTACCGCCTTTACGTCCTCGTCTGTCAAATGCCATGATGTATTATATTTACTTAAATCTCACAAATTTAAGAATAAAACGCCAATATTCCTTGCTTTCATCTGTTTATCAGGGTTGATTTTTCAGTGGCTGCCCCTCGACTTGCCGGCGCACCTCCGCTGTAACGTGGCGGGACGCGGCCACGCATTATTTTGTAACTCATTGATAATCAAGTACCATTCAGAGGCGAGCGTGGAAACGCAGACATTTTTTGGCCACGTTTCCACGCCCCGTTTTATAAATCATTGATAATCAATACTGTTTCGAAGCAAGGCGTGGCCGCGTCCCGCCAGGGCAATCTAGGGACACGGATCCAGCGGTCTTGGGTAACCCTGGAGACGCTTATGACCAGCCCGCTGACATCCCCGCGGACGGTCACCCCTGAAATATTTTCTCCGGAAACTTGATAATTAGACACTTAAACACTATCTTGCTAAAAATTATCACGAAAATGAAATATTGCCCTAACTGCGGAAAACCTGTGGAAGACGGAACCAAGTTCTGTCCTGAATGCGGCGCCTCGCTCCAGCCGGAACCGAGGAAACCTTCGAACATCAACAATGAAGACAGATGGCTAGTCACATTGCTGCTGAGCATTCTTGTCGGCGGCCTCGGCGTGCATCGTTTCTATACCGGAAATGTCGTCACGGGAGTTTTGATGCTCCTGACATGCGGCGGCTGCGGAGTCTGGACCATCATTGACATAGTCATGATTGCCGGGAACACGTATCGCGACGGCGACGGTAACACTTTGAAATAACAAACAAAACAAACACAAGACAATGAGTTTTTGCCCAAATTGTGGAACACAGCTGGATGACAGCGCTGTGTTCTGTCCGAATTGCGGACATAGATGTAAACTTGATGAATCTGCAGCATCACCGTCACCAGAGGTGCAGCAGACGACACCGACAACGCATCAGACGACATCATCGGCACAGCAGACGACATCACGAGGACAATGTCCTGACAGCTACCTGCTTTTCGCCATTCTCACGACCCTCTTCTGCTGCTTGCCATTCGGTATCGTCGCCATCGTGAAAGCCGCATCGGTATCATCGAAATATCAAAGCGGTGACTATGAGGGTGCTGTGCAGGCAAGCAACGATGCGAAAAAATGGTGCAAGATTGCCGTCATCTGCTGTCTTATCCCTCTCGCATTGACTCTTGTAGGATACGCCATCATGGCAATTGTCGGTGCGACATTCTTGTTCTAAAACAATAATCCTGGCAGCGGCTGCAATACTGCTGTCAGGACTGTTTCTATATATCTACGCCACAACCAATCCGGAATCCAGCCGCCTGTTTCCCAAATGCATTTTCCTGCAGCTGACAGGCTTACGTTGTCCAGGTTGCGGCTCGCAGCGCGTTGTCCACTCCCTTCTGAACGGTGACGTCGCTGCCGCGTTCAGGTACAATGCTTTCCTGGTGCTGATAATTCCGTATGTCTCGGTGCTGGCATTCGCGACCTTCTTCAAGAACCGCGTGCCCGGGCTATACAATGCCCTCTGCCATCCAGCCGTCATCGTGGCGATACTCGTGCTTACGATTCTCTGGTGGATTTTCCGCAATGTCTTCGGATGGTAAAACCCTGATTCAGTGCATTTTACAATTTACGGTTCGCATAATTCGCGATACAATCCGGAATCTGGATTTCGTAGTCGGAGTCGTCAAGCAGCGGCGATGTCAGCAGCATGTCGGCAGTCGTACGGTTCGTGGCGAACGCAATGTTATACAACGACGCTAGCCGGGACAATGCCGATACATCATTCTGATGTCCCTGGACAATGAGGTTGTCGCAGAAGAAAATCAGCATGTCAATCCTGCGTTCGGCGATCATTGCACCGATTTGCTGGTCACCGCCGAGTGGTCCTGACAGCAGCCTGGTAACCTTGCCTCTGAACGGGAACTTTTCCACGCCGTCGATTTCGACCGATATCTCTTCAATGAGACGTCCGGTGGTTCCGGTAGCATACAGGTTGTGCTTCGAAAGCATTGACGCATTGAACTTTACCCATGAAATAAGCTCTTCCTTCCTGCCGTCATGCGCCACAAGCGCGATATTCAATTTCTTCATAATTACTCCTCCAAACGAACTTTTCCGCTTCAAAATTCATGCAATTCGACGAAGGCAGACACACAAAAAAACAGACCTCGGAAAGAAGTCTGCTTTTTGGAGGGTGAACGGTGGGGCTCGAACCCACGACAACCAGAACCACAATCTGGCGCTCTACCAACTGAACTACGCTCACCATGTTTAGGATTGCAAAGGTAATGATATTTTTTTAATCTGCAAGGGGTTGGTGTTGTTTTTTGCAAATAACCCCAAAAATCGGAAGCGGGAGGTGCAAAACTTGAACTGATTTAGAGAACTTCTTATTATATTTGCCCGATAGTTATAACTTGGCGAGCATTGGAAAATGAAACAGCGGAGACGCGTAAATCATTCCCGATGATTGCCTTAAAACAAAAACAAACAAATGGCAAGAGAAATAAAGTTTTCTCTGGTATACAGGGACATGTGGCAGTCTTCCGGCAAGTACGTGCCGAGAGTGGACCAGCTGGAAGAAGTTGCACCGGCAATCATTGACATGGGATGCTTCGACAGAGTCGAAACCAATGGCGGCGCATTCGAACAGGTAAACCTCCTTTTCGGCGAGAACCCTAACGTGGCCGTACGCAGATGGACTGCACCATTCCACAAGGCCGGCATTCAGACACACATGCTGGAACGCGGACTTAACGCATTGAGAATGAACCCGGTACCAGCAGACGTACGAGAGCTGATGTACAAGGTCAAGAAAGCACAGGGCACCGATATCGCCAGATCATTCTGCGGCCTGAACGACCACAGGAACCTGAAATTGTCGGTAGAATATGCGAAGAAAGCCGGGATGATTTCACAGGTGGCACTTTCCATCACCCACTCCCCTGTCCACACGGTGGAATATTACATGGGCATCGTGGACAAAGTCGTGGAATACGGCTGCGATGAAATCTGCCTGAAAGACATGGCCGGCGTCGGAAGACCGACATTCCTGGCAGGACTCACAAGCTGCATCAAGAAAAAATATCCGCACATCCTGGTACAATACCACGGCCACACAGGCCCGGGATTTTCTCCGGCATCAATGCTGGAAGTAGCACGCGCAGGCGCTGATTATCTGGATGTTGCAGTAGAGCCTCTTTCATGGGGCAAGATTCATCCGGACGTGATAACCATCCGCGAAATGATGCGCGCCGACGGATTCATTGTCAAGGACCTGAACATGGACGCATACATGGAAGTGCGCCGCCTCACACAGAAATTCATTGACGATTTCCTCGGGTATTGGATCAATCCTTCGAACCACCTGATGTCGTCGCTGCTCGTCGGCTGCGGCCTCCCGGGCGGAATGATGGGTTCAATGATGGCCGACCTGAAGGGATTCCAAGCTGCCATCAATGCTTCAGAACGCGCTCACGGACGTCCGGAAATCAGTCTGGACACATTGATGGTCAAGCTGTTCGAAGAAGTACAATACGTTTGGCCTAGACTGGGTTACCCTCCGCTGGTAACGCCGTTCAGCCAGTATGTGAAGAATACCTCCCTCATGAACCTGCTGAACGTCCTCAACGGCAAGCCGAGGTGGACCACCATTGACAAGGACACTTGGGGCATGATTCTGGGCCGCATGGGACAGCTTCCGGGAACGCTTGCGCCGGAAATCATTGACCTGGCGAAGGAAAAGAACATGGAATTCTACACCGGCAATCCGCAGGACATGTACCCGGACGAGCTGCCGAAGTTCCGCCAGATGATGAAGGACGAAGGCTGGGACGAGGGTCAGGACCAGGAGGAGCTTTTCGAGTTCGCAATGCACGAGAGGCAGTACCGCGACTACAAGAGCGGCGTCGCCAAGGAGAGGTTCAATGCTGAGCTTAAAGACTTGAAGACCAAGGCTGGAGCGCCGATAAACGTCGTGCGCCCGGTAGTGGAAATGCCTAAGTTCAATGTCGAGGAATACGCGCAGAAATATCCTCATGCAGTTCCGGTCCAGGCTCCGGCAAAGGGCCAGCTGATGTGGCAGTTGGATGTCGACGATGATTCGACGGCGCCTATTGCAGGTACCAAGGTCAATGCCGGCGAGGCAATGGGCCATGTCCAGACATACTACGGAATGGAAGACATTGTTCCGGCTATCGACGGCCGCGTGGTCGCAGTAACCGGCAAACAGGGCGACAAGGTGGTCAAGGGCGAGATTATCGCTTTCGTCGAAGGCGCGAAAGAATAATCACTTCCGTTTATATGCGCGGCTCGGCCTGCAGATGATTTGAATGTCAATATCTTCCACGTGATATCCACGGAACCGCCGGCTTGAAAGACGGGATGTGACAAGTTCGATGGTCTCGTCGTCGATCACATCCGTGAAAGTATTGTTCACATGGTCGTATAGGTGGATATGCTTGAAGGTATTGACATCGAAATACATCTTGCTGTTCGAGCTCATCCTGTAATTGTAGATTCCCAGCAATGCTATCTGCGTCAGGATGTTATATACTGAAGCCACGGTTACCTTGACGATACCGTCTTCCCTGATCTTGTCAGTGACCATGTCAGCGGAAGCATGGCCGAGAGCGAGCATGGCCTCATGGACAGCAATCCTCTGCTGCGTAGCTTTCAAATTATGTTTCTTCAGCAGGCGCTTGAATTCCTCGACATTCGGGGCTTCATATGTCTGTTTAATCATATATTGGACTCATTTTCCATTAATCGCGCAAAGTTAGCTATTTTATAACAATTATAAAATAGATTTGCATTGTGAAAATCCTGCAAGTCAACCACTCGCGTTCCGCCGGAAAATAGCTATATTTGCAGGATGTTTGGAACTAAATAATTATAGATATATGGACAGAAAAGTTCTTCTTATGATTCTGGATGGTTGGGGTGAAGGCAGACATGACCACTCCAATGCCATCTACACGGCCGGTGCGCCTTTCATTGACTCTCTCAGAGCGAAATATCCTATGAGCCACTTGCAGACATGCGGCGAGGCTGTCGGTCTTCCTGACGGACAGATGGGAAACTCCGAGGTCGGCCACATGAACCTTGGCGCAGGACGCGTTGTATATCAGGACCTTATGAAAATCAACAAGACCTGCCGCGAGCACAAGCTGCTTACCAGAGCGGAGATAAAAGGCGTATATGACTATGTAAAGCAGACCGGAAAGAAGCTCCACCTCATGGGACTTTGCTCAACCGGCGGCGTACACAGCTCACTCGACCACTACTACGAATTCCTGAATGTCGCTAAAGAATATGGTCTGGACAATGTTTTCGTGCATTGCTTCATGGACGGACGTGACACCGACCCGCACAGCGGAAAGGGCTTCGTGGCTGATCTAGAGAAACATATGGCAGAGAGCACCGGAAAGGTCGCTTCCGTCTGCGGCCGTTTCTATGCAATGGACAGGGACAAGAGATGGAACCGTGTAAAAGAGGCTTACGACCTGCTCGTGAACGGACAGGGTGCAGCTTTCACCTCTGCGACTGACGGTATCCAGGCTTCATATGACGCCGACGTGACCGATGAGTTCATCAAGCCGATCGTCATTACCGATGCTGCAGGCGCACCTCTCGCCAAGATCGAGGAGGGCGATGCCATCATTTTCATGAATTTCCGCAATGACCGCGCACGTGAAATCACCGCAGTGCTCACCCAGCAGGACATGCCTGAGGAGGGAATGCACATCATTCCTAATCTCTATTACTGCTGCATGACTCCTTACGATGCTGCATTCAAGGGCCTCCATATCCTCTTCGACAAGGAGATTGTCAAGGATACCCTCGGAGAAATCGTATCGAAGGCAGGACTTCACCAGCTCCGCATCGCCGAAACAGAGAAATATGCTCACGTAACATTCTTCTTCAACGGCGGCCGCGAAACTCCGTTCGAGAACGAGGGCAGAATCCTGGTTCCTTCTCCAAAGGTGCCTACATACGATCTCCAGCCGGAAATGAGCGCTCCAATCGTAACCGAGAAGCTCATTGAAGCTATCGACACCGACAAGGAGGACCTCATCATCCTGAACTACGCGAACGGCGACATGATCGGCCACACCGGAGTTTACGACGCCATCTGCACCGCTGTCAGATGCATTGACGGCTGCGTCGAGAAGGTCGTTACCGAGGCCATCAAGCACAACTACGTAATTCTCATCACCGCCGACCATGGCAATGCTGATCACGCAGTTAACGATGACGGCACTCCGAACACAGCCCACTCGCTCAACCCTGTTCAGTTCATCGTTGTCAATGCCGGTGACGAGGTCAAGAGCGTAAAGGACGGCGCCCTCTGCAATGTAGCTCCTACCATCCTGAAGCTGATGGGTCTTCCACAGCCTGCAGACATGGATGCAGAGCCGCTTTTCTAGCGAATAATTGACACTTCATAATAAACCCGGTCAGAGTTCCAGTTGTGGAGATCTGACCGGGTTTGATTGTTTAGTTCCAGCGATTATTCCGCAGGAGATTCAGTCCTTTTGAGCTTCAGGACAGTGGTTCCCTCTGCAGAGAGGATAGAGACATTGTCATTGTCCGTCACCTGAACTTTTGCAGCAGCGCCAATTCCTTCAAGCACAGCAGTTTCCACTTCCGGAGTAGGGCCCATCATCTTGGTCACGCCGACTTCTCCGAATTTGATTGCATCGCCTTTGACGCTGTATTCGCCGAAGAAATTATTGATGCTGGTGTTTCCATGAACACCTTTCTCGTCGAAAGAAATGGTAGCCTTCTCGAAGCCTTCCTCCACCGCGAGACCGCCGGCCTCCACGATTTCCCAGTCGCCGATCAATGCCTTGGCCACATCAGACTTCTTTCCCGCTCCACAGCTGCAAATCACAGCCAGAGCCACGAACATAAGAATTACTTTTTTCATAATCTATTGATTTTAAATAATTTATTTCATATAGCGTTCGGTGAGCCAGGTGGCAAAAAACATGTCATAGACTTGGTATACGCCACGTGAACAATTCAGCAAACCTTTTTCGAGCAGTCCTTTGACTGCCGAATTTACGGAACTGGCAGACGACAAGCCATATTTCTTGACAAATACTCTGGAAGTAATCTTCTTGGCCTTGCCTTCAAGTGCGATTGCCTGGATTATCTGTTTTTGCTTTTCCGGAAGCTGATATAGAAGATCCTCATAAGTATCGGCACTGAAGTCTATAATATAGTCTACCGCATCAGCAATACGTTCTTTCACGCAAGTCTCGCCCTCATTGGTCCGCATAAACAAGATGTTCATTACCTTCTGGAGATAGAATGTCGTCCCGTCAAACCTCTTGTAAAGTTCCGGAACCACTTCATCATCAAGACATTTACCGGCAGCGGCGAAATGCTTTTTGCAGAATTCGGCATACAGTTCTTCCCTAATCGGAGGAAGATTGATGATAGTGGCACTCTGATAAAAAGGTCTGGCTGAAGAAGTGAACATCGAGCCCATCATCTCGCGGTGCGAGCCGGAAAAGACGAACTTTGCATTCGGGCAATATTGGATGTATGTCCTCAATGTCGCCTCGACATTCTTGTCCGCATAATTCGTAATTTGCTGGAACTCATCAATTGCAACCAGACACGGCTTTTCAGCATTGCTCAGATAAGCGAAGATCTCATCAAGCGTAGTCTTCGGATTGCCCAAATCACCGATCTGCAATGTCCACGAGGGCACCCCGGCGGCATCGTAGCTGATACCACCCTTGAGCGATGAAAGCGCGTTCACGAATTTAGACCAAGCCTGCGTTCCCTTCGGCTTGAGCGTATCAAGGATAGACTTTCCCATCCTCTCGGTCATTTCTGCTAGCGACTTGGTGGAATAGATATCAATGATAAAGGTACAATACTTCTCACTGATTTCCTTCTGTCCGAAACAATGCCGTATAAGATCAGTTTTCCCATATCTCCTTGGGGACATCAATGCAACATTGTTCCCATTCATCAACAGGTCAGTGAGCGCCTTGGTCTCCTCTATTCTATCACAAAAGTATTCTGGTCCAGCGTATCCAGTCGTAATAAACGGATTCATAATAATCTGATTTTCAGCAAATATAGTGATTTTTCCAATATTTTATCATAAGATGATAATCATTTTATGATAAAAACTGCAATAAGAGGTAAAATAAATCAGAGTCGGTGATGTGCCGGCTCTGATTTTTTTAGGGGATCGACGTGGTCGATTTATTTGAGCTCCACGCTGCCTGGCCAGGTGCCGGAGGTGGTGCGGGCGGTGCCGAGCTGGTCTTTATTGAAGCCGCCGAGGCTTTCTACCCACTCTACGAACTTAGGAGCGAAGGCGCCTTTCAGGCGGGTATTGCCGTTATTGGTTGTAATGTCGTTCAGTCGGGTGATGATGTCTGCCTCTTTAGCCTTCACGAATGATGCGGACGGGCCGTTCCAATGCCAGTAACCCTTTGGACTGTCGAACGAAGAGCCGTTGCAGAATGACAATTTATCGTCGACCACTACATTGTTCTTTACTAACCAAGAGCCATCAGAATCAGCGACCTTAGCCCCGCCAATTATATCGTGATTCAGTATTACGGACGTTGCGGCAGCCTTCAAAAATACTGGGGCTGTTATATGTTCATTCACAAGCACACAGTTGTCATACCAACCACGGGTGCCGCCAGCATCGTTCATACGGCACAGAGCCAAAGCATTATTCCCAATGACTGAAGTATTTGCTGTAAGCAAATATCCGTCAGTGTTCAGACAAACGGAATTGCCTTCTGCCTGCTGGCTGACATTGTTGTAAAGCGAACAGTTGTTCATGCAGACCACAGATGGATTACCGCCATGAATGACTGTACCCCACTGGTTAGTCCTGAGGGTATTGTCGAAAATCTGACAGTTGTTCATAAACAGAACTGCCTTCCCGTTGGTCTGGATAAGGCCTCGGGATGCGCCCTTATTGTTCTTGAACACGCAATCAGTTACACGAACAAGTCCGTCACCGCTCTGGAGCAACATAGCGCTACCGGCGGAACCCATATTGCCGTCAAAAGTACAGCCGCTGATATCAAGATTCGCGTTCTGGACAGAAATCGCTCCTCCGCATGCCTTGTTATCAACCTTCAGATAAGAATTGTTGCGGTTAGCTTCACAAGCGTTGAATACACAATTCTTCAATGTCTGAACCGCAGACGCACCATTGACATGAATAGCACCGCCAGTACCAACCTCATTATAACAACGTGTGAATGTGCAATTCTCAATAATCTGAGTTCCGTTGCTGTTATTGATCGAGCCGCCAGTGTTGTACGTGTAATCTTCAGTAAAAGAACAACCTTTCACAGTAAGATTGGCTTTGGCATTGTTGGTAAACAATGAGCCGCCGTTTCGTCCGTAGTTTTTAGAAAACGAACAATTCTCCACCATCACATTGGCTTCGCCTACGTGGATTGCACCACCAGAATAGCCTTTATCCTTATCAGTATAAACCTTATTGGCGGTAAAAACACAGTCGAGCATTTTTCCGGTCACGCCAGCTCCGTTGAAGACCAGCGCACCACCATTATCAGCGGCATTGAAAGCATTCTGGAAGGTCAGTCCGTCAAACAGGACATTTCCCTTTTTGGTGAGCCAAATCTGGGATTTTCCGCCACCGTCAAAGATGGTCACATTGGCCTTGGCGTCTCTTGCTTTAAGGCTTGCACCTTTCGCACCTGCAGGATAGCCGCCATAAACGCTGAAATCAGCACCTTCAGCTTCAGAAACAAAAGCTCCCTCTACTGAATATGTTCCGGCTGACATATAGACGTTCATCACAGCTCCCTTGGCAGGATTGGCAAGAAGAACTTTAAGTTCTGTGAGTCCTGCGGCATTGTCCCAGTTGCTTCCGTCCTTTCGGCATTTCGCCTCGGCAGAAACATAGAATCTGTCATCGAAGCCGACCACCTTGCCGAGAGGAAGGACATGACCCTTTTCGACGACAAGAGACTTCGTAGTGACCTTCTTGGCAAGTTCCTCACCTTCCGCATCTGTCAGCACTACCGAGAAGCCTTCGAGAGTGGATGGCGCCACGGCTGCGTAATATGTACCCGCACCGGAAACATTGAGCGTAACGATATCAGCATCAGCGCTTTTCAATGTTATCTTGGAGACGGCAGCATCTTCAGCTTCGATACGCAGCAGACCGCATTGGTTCTCGAACCTGAGAGAATTGCTGCCGGTCCATTCTGCCACGGAAAGACTCGCGTGAGCGAAGGTTCCGTCCTGAACCTTAGGTGCAGAGACATTGATCTTGCCGTCCGCGTAAGTGGCTGTCGCGTCGAACGGATAGACCGCAGAAAGGCTGCGGGTTCCCTCGAACTGTTCCAATGTGAAGGCAGCAGGGACTTTCACTGTAATGGAAGCGGAGCCGTCCGCCTTGATGTTTTCGGCAGTAAGAGCCTCCGATTCAGAACTTCCGGTCTTACCGTTCACTTCATAGAACACAGAAACTTTGTCGCCGACAGACCAGAGCACGGTGCCGTCTTCCTTGATTTCTGTTTTTGTTGATACATTTTCGACATCCGCGAGTGTACTTTTCTTTGCAGAAACTTCAAACGTCATATCCACGAGCTGAGCCGGGTCAATTTTCTGACCCGGTTCCTCGTTCTCTTTATTGCAGGCAGCCAATGTTACGGCTGCTATTGACATAATTGTAAAAAATCTTTTCATCGGGTTTCTTAGTTTTACCAATTGAATTCCTCATCAATATCATATCCCTGATGATAGACATCTGCCTTCACATTGTCTTTGGACATCGCAAATGCGCCCTCCACCATAATATTACCGATTTCAATCATTGGAGGAGTATATCGTCTACCCCCCCCATTTCTTCCAAGTGTTTCATAATTATGTGTTTTATTGACAATTATCTCAACCCTTTACCATCAAGATACTTGATGACGAGCTCAGCGACATCGGTCTGGACGAAATCCGAGCCAGAGGCAATGAACTTGTCCAACGGAGTGTAGTCGCCATTACGCAGAGCATTATCCCACTGATCAAGGAGATTGGAATAGGAAAGATATCCTTTCACATGCATCTTCGTACCGAACTCAGGAATGGTGTTGTTCAGATAAACGGTGTTTCCGTACTGGAAGAGTTTAGCGCCGAGCATCCCGGAGTATGAAGACGTAGCCTCCACGCTTTTGACGTATGGATGAACAGCCACTAAAGGATTAAGTTTCTGATATTCAGCAATATCTCCGCTGGCAAACAGCATGACCTGATCCTCCACGCCGGCTTCATAAATAGCTTCAAGCACCTTTGCCGGAACATTGTTTTTCCCTGCAAGGTCAAGATTGACATAAATCTTGTCCTTAGTGGCCTTGAGAGCCTCCAGCAGGGTAGGAACCTTAGCGACATTGTTCTGCTCGTCCTTATAGACCTTGCCGTTACGGACCATATCGAAGGACTTGATCTGTTCCAGCGTCAGAGAAGAAACGGCACCGACACCGGTAGTCGTCTCATTGACAGTCTCATTGTGCATAAGAACGAGCTGGCCGTCCTTGGTAGTGCGGACATCAAGTTCCACCATATCCGCTCCGGCCTCGATCGCATGAAGGATGTTAGGAATGGAATTGTCCGGAATCCCCTGCTTGAAGGATTCCATTGTATTGCCGCGATGCGCAACGACATAGATGCGGCTCACCGTGAGGTCTTCCTCCCACTTCTCCTGAACAGCATCGCAGAGTTCAAGCAAAGATGTGGTCTTGGGATTGATCTGTCCCTTATCCTGATCTTTTACTACGTACTCGGTGCTGTTGCAAGAGACAAGTGCGAGTGATGCTACGAGAAATGATGCAAATAATTTTCTCATTTCAGTAAAATTAGATTTGACGGTTCGTATGACGTCTGTCGTGACCGAACATCGGCCATTCAGATGCAGCAGGTCCTTTGCAGAACTTGTTGTCGCTCTTGTCATAAGGACGGAACGCAATCACGCCTGAGAATGTTCTGGTATCGGTATCAGTAAATGAGATATAAACGATACCATCGTCACCGATGACTACTGATGACCAGATCTTCGCCATACGGAGGCCTTCAAATGTCTTGGCATCTTTCGACATTACTGCGTCTGCGATATCTGCTTTCAGCAACAGGTTGCAGTTCTTGTCAACGACATAATACTGACCTGACTCTGTTCCGAAGTGAATGTTTCCGGCAGCGTCCACAGCCGGTGAACCTGCAACTTTCTCCTGGACTTTGTAACGTCCGATTACTTTGCATTTACCGTCAGTACCGGCGGTCTTAGGGTCAATGACTACGATTCCTCCATCGTCCTGACCGGTAGTGAAGGAGAGCGCAGCTACGATGTAACCCTCAGAAGTAACGACTACGCCACCCTGGTCCTGCTGGCCGCCGTTATCTTCCACATAGTGGTTCACGACAACATTGCCGGACGCTGCTTCCACAGCATAAACTCTTGTTCCTACCTGGTCTGTGAGAACACCTGCAATGCATGGTTTTCCGTTAAGCGTAAGAGCTGCGATTCCTCCCATCGGAGCCGCTTTGACAAACGTAGATTCATTCTTGTTGCTCCATTTGCCCCAAGCCGGATTAACTTTATTGTCGCCGCCATTGTCGATGGTGTTCTGAGCTATGGCCCAAAGTCCATAGTTTCCACCATACCAGCTCACATAGCCGTCTTTCGTAAGAAGCAATCCTGTACGGCAGCCTCCTGCAGGCTGAGCGAAGCCGTTGCGCTTGCCGGTAGCCTTGTCTGCAGATACGGCGATTCCATTTTGTCCGGTACAGCCGAAATAGATATTCTTGTCGCCAATACCACCGACACTTGCCTGATATGCAGGTTCAGGTGTAGTTCCATCAGCCCTATACCACTGGCTGAATGACCATTTCTCTGAGCCGTCAGCATTGTAGGCAATAAAATGACCATCTTTGTTCTCTGAACCGCAACCGATGAAGACAGTGCCGTCAGTGTCGATTGAAGGAGTACCGTAGGTCACACTTTTATTATTGACAGCCTTGAACATCTCCTTGTCGAAAACTTTCTTGCCGTTCTTGTCGAACTTGTAGAGCTTGTTCGATCTTGTAGAACACCATACGCTTCCGTCATTGGCGATAGCCGGAGAGGTGATGGCATTATAACCTTCCATATATCCGACCCAAAGAACTTCGAGGCCGCCAGTTTTGGCAACCGGAGCCGGATCCACTACGACAAGCTTCTTTTTGCTTGCCTTGTTGCCGAGGTCGTCAGTCAATGACAGAGTCACGGTGTATGTTCCGTTGGTCTTGAATGTGTATTTTACATCCTCGTCATGCTTTTCGAGCTGTTCGCCATCAACTGTCCAGTTGTAAGTATATGGCTTCTTTCCACCCGTACTGGTGCTGGTGAAATGAATTTCGTCTCCTGCATAACAAGGGTTTGCAGAAATTTCGAAACTTGCAGTAAGACTGCTTACTTCAACCTTCTGCTTCTCGCAGGCAAGAACTGATACCAGCGCGCCTGCTACCAGACATAATGTTTTAATCTTATTCATAATGTTTTAATGATATGGGTTTTACAATTATTGTTCTGCTCCTGAATAACCGGGATTCTGGGTATATGCTCCGCCGGCTTTATCTCTTTCATCCTGAGGGACAGGCCAATACATGAGGAAGTCACGTCCGTTCCACTCGGAATACTGCTTGTCAATCCACTTCGAGAAATCGGCAGAATGATGCCTCAGGCCGATTCTCTTTATATCGAACCAGCGATGTCCCTCAGCATAGAACTCCCTGCGGTTTTCATCGAGAATAAGCGTTTCAAGCTCATCTTTTCCGAGTGAAGCAGGCAAGTTCACCGATGCATACCTCTTTTCGAGAAGTGAAAGAAGGGTCTCACGCGCTCCCGGATAATCTCCGCTCGCCCACTGCGCCTCAGCTTTTATGAGATATACATCTGCCAATCTCATACACATCAGAGGTGACTGTGAAGGCTCCGGATTCTTTATGAACTGGCCGCCCTGTCCGTTAGGGAATTTGATGATCGGCTTAGGATCCTCGGTAGAGAATGTCGCCGCCTTGCGGATGTCTCCTGTTCTTGTGGCGTCGTCACTGTACAGATTGGTCCAGCATTCGTCAGTCGGAGAGTAGTTGTATGAGCCGTCAGTATCATTGACACTCTCAAACAAACGGTTGTAATTGGTAGAGCGGATGTTGATCGGGGCGAATATGATTTCCTTGTTTGAGGTACCGTTGATGAACATTGACGCGAAATCCGTACTGTTCGAGTTCAATGAGAAGCGGCCGGACTTGATCACATCGTCAGCAAGGGCAATGGCTTCAGCGTCCTGCGCCATCCAGAGCATTATCTTCGCACGGAAAGCCTTGCAGAATTCCTTGGACGGATAGGCGAAGCTCTTGAAATCGCCCAAAAGGTCCTCAGCGGCCTTCAAATCCTCGACTATCATCGCCCAGACTTCTTCCTCGCTGGAACGCGGAACGATTTCCGTGCTGCCGGAAACCTTTATGATAGGAACTCCGCCATAACGCTGCACGAGTCCTGTATAGATCATTGCCCTGAACAGATAGCCTGTTCCGAGTGCGGTCCTGACGTCACTGCTGCCCTGGTTGGATGCTCCAAGTGCTGATTTTATCAAAAGGTTGGCATAGTTGAGTTTCTGATAACAATACTGCCACCTGGTCAATGGAATCTTTGCAGAAGCCGACTGCGTCTCGCCATGGACATCCGAATAGGAAAATCCGGGACCGCCTTTGAAGTTTTCTGCCAGATAATCCCCTTCAAACCACAAATTGGTCAAAAATGCTTCGTACTGATGGAGAGTACCGTTTGTCAACAGCGCGAGGTCATTGTCTGTAAGCTTGTTGGCAGGAATCTGTCCTTTCGGACTCGGATTGTCCAGCCACGAGCATGATGCCGCAAGAACCGACACGCACAAAATCATTGAAATAAATATCTTGTTTTTCATATCTGTCAGTAATATTGATTGATACATCTTTTAGAACTGGATCTGAATACCGAAGAGGTAAGACCTGAGTGAAGGCTGGTAGCCGAAATCTACACCATAACCGGCTGACGCAGGGCCGCTCGACATGGAAACTTCAGGGTCATATCCGTCATACTTCGTGAGTGTCAATGCATTGTCCACAGAGAAGAAGACTTTTGCAGAATTCGACTTGATGGCTTTCAGCACCTTGTCCGGAAGATGATAGGAAAGAGTTATCGTCTTGAACTTGAAATAAGACGCATCCTCAAGATAACGGGTAGATGTCAGGATATTGTAATCCACGTCCCAGCCGGTATGGACTCCTGAAAGAACCGGACGCGGCATATCATTGATTCCCGAGCCTTCGCGCCAATAATGATTGGCGGCGTGCTTGCTCACATTGAAATAGTTGGTCACTGACTTTCCGGAATCGTCAGTCACTGTTCCGGAGCTGAGTCCGAGATGCTCGGTACCTTCCTGGCCGCAGCCCTTCCAAGCGGCGAACACCTTGCCTCCGATGCTGTACTGGCAGAAGACTGAAAGTTCGAGGCCTTTCCAACCGAAATTGAGGTTCGCTCCTCCGAAGAAATCAGGAGTCGCCTTTCCGACACGCATCCTGTCATCGTTATAGTCAATGTCTCCGTCACCGTTGACGTCAGTATAGATGCAATCTCCGGCTCTTACGCCTTTTGCATAGAGTTTTGCAGGAACATCCTCGTCATTCTGGTAGATACCCTCAAAATTGAGCATATACCAGGAAGATACAGGCTGACCGGTGATGAGCGCGTGCTTGGTACCGCCGAAAAGAGTAGCCTGCTGTATAGGGATGATATCCTTACCGTCAAGAAGTTTCGTAAGCTTATTCTTGTTGTAGGATATGTTGGCGTCCATATAGAGGTGGAAGTCTCCGATTTTGAGAGGTGTTCCGCCCACGGTGAGTTCGAATCCGTCATTGGATATGCTTCCGATGTTGGAGGTAAGTGTCGTGTAACCTGAAGTTACGATTACCGGCTTCTGATAGAGCAGGTCGTCGGTAGTAGCATGGAAATAATCGAAATCGACATGCATCCTGCCCTTGAACAGCTCCGTATTGACTCCGAAATTGTACTTTGTCGAAACCTCCCACTTCAAGCCCTGGGCAGGAGTAGAGAATGCGAGACCGGAAACGCCGTTATATGAAGAGCCGGCGCTGACGAGGTCCATTGCAGCCCAGTTGCTGATGCCGTCCATGGAACCGGTCTGGCCTGCTGATACGCGGAAACGCAGTTCATCTACCACATCGTTCTTCGGGAAGAACTTTTCATTGGAAATGATCCAGGCGAGGGACGCTGCCGGGAAGAATCCGAATCTGGATTCCTGCGGAAAACGTGACGAGCCGTCAGTTCTGAACGAAGCATTGAGGACATATCTGTCTTTCCAGTTGAATGCTGCTCTTGCGAACCAGGATTCGAGGGCATATGCATTGTAACCGATGCTTCCGCTGTAAATCTGGGTTCCGCTCGTTATGAGGTTGAAACTGGATGACGGGAATGCATTGTTCGCATAATTGTCTGAAGCTGCGCCGAAATTGGATGCGCTGTAATTCTCGTATGAGAAACCGGCCATAAGGTTATAGGTGAGGCCTTTCCATTTGTTCTCGTATGATGCCACTGCATCGAACACATATCTCAGACTGGTGTTCTTCTGCTCTGAAAGTGCATGCCAGCCGTCTTTGTAACCACGCTCGGTATTGAGTTCCGTGAGCTTCTTGGTGGTATGGTCATAGATGGAGTATGCACTGAGGGAAGGCGTGAACTTGAAACCCTTGAACGGAGTAAAATCCATGGAGAACGTTCCTTGGAGCTGGAACCTGTTCGTCCAGTAATCTTCCTCGTTGATGGCCATCACAGGATTATGACGGACAAGACCGTCCTTGCTCATTGTCCTGTAATCTCCGCCGTCGGCATTGACTCTGGTCTGGAAGCCCTTGGAGTCGGTGGTTCTCGTGCAATACGGTGTATACCAAGGCTGTTCCTCGCGGGCAGCTCTCAAGACCTTGAGCGAGCCGTCCTGCTCCTCGATCATGTCGTAGCGGGAGAATGCTCCGGAAAGATTGAGGTTTACCTTGAGCCAGTCCGTAAGTTTCTGGTTCACCTTGGAACGGAGGGTGTATTTTCCGAAGTTCGTCTTGTTGAGATATCCCTGCTGTCCCTCGGCGCCGAATGAGAGAAATGCCTGTGTCCAGTCGTTGCCGGCTTGGACGCTTGCCGATGCAGTGTAACGCTGCGCAATTTTTCTGGAGATGGAGCCTACCCAGTCGAAATCAGTGATGTTCTCCGGTATCGAAAATGTCTTCAGTTCCTTCTTCTGGAGGTTATAGTTGTCGAAAGCTTCCTGCATGACCTTGATGTATTCCGCGGTTGAAGCCATCTCGATATCCTTGGCAATGTTGGAAAGTCCGTATGTGCCGTTCACGCTGATTATCGGCTTGCCTGACTTGCCGCTCTTGGTAGTGATCACAATGACTCCAGAGTTCGCCCTTGAACCATAAATAGCTGTCGCAGAGGCATCTTTCAGCACCTCCATGCTTTCAATATCAGAGGCGTTGATATTAGGATAGGACTCTGCGGGAATGCCGTCCACCACATAAAGCGGACTTGAACTTCCTGCGATGGAGTTGACTCCACGGATAATCACATTAGGGCTTGAACCCGGAATTCCGGACGCATTGCTGATACTCACGCCCGGAGCTCTTCCCTGGAGCGCCTTGATAGGGTCCATCTCGGCGCCACGGTCCACCTGGTCCATTTTCACGGACGAGATGGATGAGCTGACCAGCCTCTTGGACTGACTGCCGTAACCTACTACGACAGTCTCCTCGATGGCAAGCGCGTCTTCTTCAAGCACGACCCTGACCGGAGTGGCATCCTGTGGAGTCGCTATCTTCTTCTCGACATATCCGAGACAAGAAAATGTCAACTGAGGGACATCGGCGTCTACAGTCATCGTAAAACTTCCGTCAATGTCAGTCAGACAGCCTTGATTCGCTTTTCCGCTAATTACCGCGACGCCTACAATCCCGAGTCCGGACGCATCCACGACTTTTCCGGTCACTGTATGTTTCCCGACTTTCGGGCTGACCTTTACGGGTGAGATAAGAGCTATCTGGCGGCCTTTGATCGTATAAGTAATTCCCGTTCCTTCCAAGATAGTCTTTACCGTCTGTTCAATGTCCGCACCCTTCACATTTGCAGAAACTCTTGCATTTGTGTCCACGTTCTGGGCATCATAGAAGAACGAGTAATTACTGTTCTTTTCCACTGCCGCAAGTGCCTCGCGAAGCGTGACACCTTTCAGATTCAGCGTAATCTTCTCCTGAGCCAGTGCCGTTCCGCACATAAGCAGGAAAAAGGATATTGCTGCGCATATCAACTTTTTTACTTGCATAAGATTTATGTGATTAATTTAATAGACTATAGCAGATTTAGGGCTCTCGAAACGATAATTCACGCCTGTAGTCGCGCTGATGATGGAAAGCACGGACTCTAGAGACTCATCGGTTATCGTGAAGTTTATGCAGCCCTTTCCGACCAGATTGTCGGCCAGAACCACATTTACGCCATACCACATGGACAAGTCATGGCACACCTTGTCAAGAGTCGCATCCTGGAACGACAGGCGCTCCATGCACCACAACATTGATCCGCGCACATCACCCTTTCCGATTCTCACCTCGCCGCTTTTCTTGTCGAAAACCGCTACTTCACCCGCCTTCATCATGCTTTCTTTCCCCTCTTCGATTCCTGTCAATGACACAGATCCTTCCACCAGGCTGACAATCACCTCATCCAGCCGTGAATCCACATCGAACTTGGTTCCCAACACCTTGATTACCAGTCCTCCTGTCTGAATGACGAACGGCTTTTTCTTATCTTTGGCCACATCGAAGAACACACGTCCTTCCGCCAAGACATTCCTGTCCTTCTCGCCGAAATGTTTTCCGTATGTGACAGATGCCCCGGCATTGAGAGTGACGTCACTTCCGTCCGGAAGGCAGACACGGCTCTTTCCGGAAACGCTCGCGAACGTGACAGGCTTGTCTCCATACGATTCATATATATTATAACTGAATATCGAAACGACTGCAACAGCTGCGGCAGCTGCAATTCCGGCAGCAATGCGGACAAACCGGGAGGAGAACAAATGGGTCATGGGGAAAACCCTGTGTTTAGGATAACTAAAAAGTATGTACCTTTGAATAGATAAA